>Ga0265595_1000225_pt1 | contig 54454 bp, 47 predicted proteins | sample saktaG_15_FD_190148 | JGI IMG/M metagenome (GOLD analysis project Ga0265595, IMG submission 190148) | Saline water microbial communities from Sakinaw Lake, British Columbia, Canada - sak_2013_06_06_50m | ecosystem: Environmental > Aquatic > Non-marine Saline and Alkaline > Saline ... | reverse complement strand
TCCTACCACAAGCGAGGGCGAGACCTGAAGTACCTGCTGGACAATATCGAACCCTGAGGGGGCAACCCCTCATTCTCACGCACCCCATTCCCCAACTGTCCATTTGCAGCTTTCGATTTCTCTGGGCGTGCGCGCTTGTGCTTGATTTAGTGGCGAGAAAGGGCTATATTGACTCAGTGAACGCGAGGTGAAATGTGAAGACACTCGATGAGATAATCGAATCAACGAAGGAACTGCCTGAGGAGTTGCAGACCGAGGTCAGGGACTTCGCCCGGTTCCTCAAGGTGAACCGGGTTCCTCGTCCGCGACGGAAGCTCCGGCAGGATTGGGCAGGCGGACTCCGCGAGTTCCGGGACAAGTACACATCACTTGAGCTTCAGAAGAAAGCCCTCGAGTGGTGGGGCGACTGACCGTGTATCTTGTTGACACGAACGTGTGGTTGGAGCGGCTGCTTGACCAGGAGCGGTCCGAGGAAGTCGGTCGCCTTCTGGACCAGATTCCCCCCGCACAGTACTGTCTGACCGAGTTTGCATTCTATAGCATCGGCATAACGCTCATTCGACTGGCCAAGAAAGACCTGCTGCTGAAGTTCGTGCGCGACACAATCAGCGACCAGACGGTAGTGCTTGTGCGTCTCGGTCCGGAAGACATCGAGCGCATAGTGGCGGTAACGGAACGATTCAAGCTCGACTTCGACGATGCCTACCAGTACGTCGCGGCCGAGAAGCACGACCTGACCCTGGTCAGCTTCGACGCCGACTTCGACCGAACCGACCGCGGCAGAAAGACGCCCGCGGACATACTCGGTGAACCACCGATTGCCCGCGACAAGCCGCCGTCGAAGCCTGCCCGCCGTCGAAACCGCAAGCCGTGAGCCGTATGCTGTCAGTGAACGCCCCGCGATGCAGTCCGAAGGCCTCCCGCCCTTGACGTGAGTGGAATTGTTATTATGTCCCCGGAAATCCCCCTGCGCTTAGGCCCCTGGCTCTTGGCCTGCGCCCGGCACCCACTCCGCACTTCTGCATTCTGCCTTCTGACTTCTGCCTTCTGACTTCGTTCGGTCCTCCAATCCACCGTCCCCCGTACCCTGAGTTACCGTCCCCCGGTGCATTGGGTAGACTATTGGACCAGCTCTTGGACCCGCTCTTGGTCAAGTTCTCTGACCAGCTCTTGGTTAGGCTCTCTGACCAACTCTTGGTCAGGCTCCTTGTCCGGCTCTTGGTCAAGCTCTCTGACCGACTCTTGGTCAAGCTCTTTGACCCGCTCTTGGTCAAGCTCTCTGTCCAGCTCTTGGTCAAGCTCTCTGACCGGTTCTTGGTCAAGCTCTTGGACAGGCTCATGGACAGGCTCATGGACAGGCTCTTTGTCCGGCTCTTGGACAAGCTCTTTGTCCGGTTCTTGGTCGAGTTCTCTGACCGGCTCTTGGTCAAGCTCTCTGACAGGTTCTCTGTCCAAACTGACGAATGGTGCACTTGCGCTGCCTGACACTGCCCTAGGGGAATTAGGGGGAATTAGGGACAGTCACCTATTACGGAGCGATGTCACGGCGCGGCATGACAAGATGGTCGAGACGATGATGATGATGGCTGACAGCTTACGGCCAACGGCTGACGGCCATCGGCCGACGGCTGTCAGGCCGAAGCGAACGGCAGCCTGCCTGTTGCGTGTGACCGGCAGTTCGACTATGCTGTACGTATGGATGCAGACCGTGATGTCTGCGGTAGCCTGAATGGAACGTGCCGGCTTCTGGGCGGGCCGCGTTCAAAACCTGAGAGGAGTTGAGAATGGACGAACGTGTGAACCGAATCACCGCAGAGATTGCGGAGGTGGTCGAAAGGAATCTGCGTCGGGAACTGCTCCGCGAGCGTGAGGCGATGCTTCGGAGCGAGTTGGAGGCAGTGCGGACCGAACTCGGCCGGATTGGCGCTGGACGGCCGATTCACCGGGCGGCGAGGAAGCCGGTCCTCGTGAGTCATCCGCAGCCGACGCTGCCGGCGAGCTCCCGGCCGGTGCGCGGCGCCAGTGCGCGCGCCTTGATAATTCGAACCCTGAAGCACACCCGACGCCCGATGACCATCAAGGAGTTGACGAAGGCGATTCTACGTAAGGGATGGAAGACTACCCGTAAGTACCCGACCAAGACGGTCGACGCGGCGCTGCGGAACAATCCGCAGGAGTTCCGTCGAACCGCACCCAGTACGTTTGAACTGAATCGGTAAGCCCCGGTCGGTCAGACACGCCGGCCGACAAGGCGAAGCATGACAGGATGGTCGGTCACGCGGATAACGATGAGCGATAAGCGCGGAATGATGAGTAACGGGCACGATAGAATAGCCGGGCCGGTCGAGACGATGCGGGAGACGGCTGACGGCTTGCGGGCGGGTGAGGATGGGCGAATCGCCTGCGGGCGCAAACGAGTTGGCGGCGAAGTCTTGAGCGGGATTGCGGGTCACGCACCCTTCACCAGAAAGGCCGACTCAGAAGGAGGGGCAATAAGTGAGTGACAATCTGCCCGAGCGGAGGGCCACGGGCTCCGAGATTGTGTTCTATCAGACCGAGGACGGCAGGGGCCGGATTGAGGTCCGGCTCGAAGAGAATACGGTCTGGCTGACCCAGCGGCTGATGGCCGAGTTGTTCCAGACCACCGTCGCTAACGTCAATACTCACCTGAAGAACCTCTACGGCGAGGGCGAACTGCGTCCGGAGGCAACTATTAAGGATTACTTAATAGTTCAGACCGAAGGGTCGCGAGAGGTCAAGCGCCCCATGCAGTTCTACAATCTCGACGCCATTCTCGCTGTCGGTTACCGCGTGCGGTCGGAAAGGGGAACGCGGTTCCGGCAGTGGGCGACCGAGCGTCTGCGCGAGTACCTGGTGAAGGGCTTCGTGCTGGATGATGAACGGTTGAAGGAAGGCCGGACACTCGGAACCGACTACTTTGACGAACTGCTTGAGCGCATCCGCGACATCCGGGCGAGCGAGAAGCGGTTCTACCAGAAGATACGGGACATCTACAAGCTGGCGGTTGACTACGACGCGAATGCGGACGCGACCAAGGAGTTCTTCCAGATTGTTCAGAACAAGCTGCACTGGGCGATTGCGGGCAAGACCGCAGCCGAGATAATCGCGGAGCGGGCCGACGCCCGGAAGCCGAACATGGGCCTGACGACGTGGAAGGGCGCAAAAGTGCGCCAGACCGATGTGGTCGTGGCCAAGAACTACCTGAAAGAGAATGAAGTCGGCGAGCTGAACTGGATTGTGGTGATGTATCTCGACTACGCCGAGGACCAGGCAAAGCGGAGAAAGCCCCTTTACATGTGTGACTGGCGCGAGAAGCTGGATGCGTTTCTGCGGTTCAATGACCGGGAAGTGCTCAAGCATCCGGGCAAGGTCTCGATGGAAGTCGCGCAGGCGCTGGCCCTGGAGCAGTTCGAGAAGTACGACCGTGCCCGGCTGGAGCGCGAGGCCGCCGTCGAAGATGATCTCGATCGCACCGCAAGGCAACTTGAGCGCAAGGCTGCGAAACCGTCACATGGGAAGGCCCGGAGACGTTAGGCACTCTAGCGGGGCATCCCGGTGAATGCGCATCGTCCCGTTTGACAGGCAGTGGATGAGAATCAGGCGGAGATAGCCGACCTGGAGCAGCGGCTCAGGCTGCTCGACGCCGAAAGACACGCGCTGGCGGAGCGCCTTGAGGTATTGAGGCGCTGCTCATTTCCGCCCCTCGAACCGCTTGGTCGTCCTGCCGTAGCTCAGGTTCCCACCACTGCAGGAGAGAAAGTGGCTCTCTTCCTCTCACTGTTTCGCTGTCGTGAAGACGTGTTTCCCAGGCTCTGGGAGAATCCCCGCAAGGGAACCAGCGGTTACTCGCCAGCCTGTCGGAATGAGTGGGTTCCGGGCACATGCGAGAAGCCGAAGACCAAGTGCTCCGAATGCCCCAACCGGGCTTTTCTTGCGCTGGATGCCGAGACCGTGGAAGCTCACCTCCGGGGCAACTGCACGATCGGCTCCTACGCCATTCGGGCTGATGATACGTGTACGTTCCTTGCCTGTGACTTCGACGGAAACGGATGGCAGGACGGAGCGGCGTCTTATCAGCAAGCCGGAATGGAATTGGGGATAGACGTCGCACTCGAGAGGTCGCGTTCGGGAAACGGCGCCCATGCGTGGCTGTTCTTCAGTGAACCGGTTCCGGCAAGACTGGCCAGGCGACTGGGAACTCTGTTGCTGGCGCGAGCTCTGGACCGGCGTCCTCAGATCAGCTTCCTGAGCTTCGACCGGTTCTTTCCCAATCAGGACTTCCTGCCGAAGGGCGGCTTCGGCAATCTCATCGCTCTGCCGCTGCAGAAGACACCAAGGGAACGTGGAAACAGCGTGTTCCTGGTCTCGGGTATCGAGCCGGCCGAGGACCAGTGGGAGTATCTCGCCCGACTCCGCCGGCTCAGCCTGGACGATGTGGAGTCCGTTCTCCGACGAATCGCGCCACCGGAAACGGCCTCCGTCCGTGACGGACCCGCGGACGCCGAGTTCTCAGACATACGCGCCGATGGTTGGTTATTGGCGACTGCGGACCGAGACCAGGGCTTGCAGATGGCTGGTAGGGCCGTCACTATCCGGGTGGATTCGCAACTGACCATCTCGCTCGACGGTCTGCCGCCCCGACTGGTCGGCAGGTTGAAGCGGCTCGCCGCATTTCCCAACCCGGAGTTCTACAAGCTCAATCGGATGCGTCTGCCGACGTACCCGCATCCGCGGATCATCTTCAGCGGTGAGCTTCAAGCGGACCAGCTCGTGCTTCCACGCGGAGTCCTTGACGCAGCAGTCCAGACTCTGCGCAGTGCCTGCGCCGCTGTGTCAGTTCAGGACGAACGTCAGCGCCCCAAACGCCTGAGGATTGGATTCCGGGGCACTCTGACGCCGGACCAGCAGGAAGCGGTTCGAGTACTCAGGAAGTCCGAATTCGGGGTCTTTGTCGCTCCCCCGGGCGCGGGGAAGACCGTTGTGGCCTGTGCGCTTCTCGCCTTGCGAAAGACCCCCACCTTGATTCTCGTGCACCGGCAGCCGCTCGTCGAGCAATGGCGGAGCAGACTGACGGAGTTCCTCAATGTATCCGACAAGGAGATAGGCTCGGTCTCGGGAGCGAAGAAGCGGGCCACGGGCAAGGTGGACATTGCCATGCTTCAGACTCTCAGCCGCGCCGATGGCCTTGTTGGAATCCTTCCTCATTATGGGCAGGTTGTCGTGGACGAGTGTCACCATATACCGGCCCTCTCGTTTGAGGCGGTGCTCAGACAGATCCCAGCCACGTTCGTCCTGGGGCTTACGGCAACACCGTATCGAAAAGACGGCCTTCAGAAGATAATACACTTCCAGTGCGGTCCGGTCCGTCACGAGATCCGGTTGGCGGACGGAGGAGTATTGTCCAAGCGCGTCTTCGTGCGCGAAACCGGATTCCAGACTCCGGAGAGCGCCGGGCCCAAAGCTCCGATTCATGTCATCTGGCACTATCTTGTGATGGATGTTGCACGGACTGAGATGATCGCCAGCGACGTTGTCCAGGCGCTACTGAAGGGAAGGGTGCCGCTCGTTATCTCCGACCGGAAGGACCACCTGCAGTCGCTCGACGAAGAGATCAAGAAGCAAGTCTGTGAAACGCCTGTTCACGTATTCCGACTTGACGGCGAGATGCCTCTGCCCGCTCGGAAGAAGATGATGTCCGAGCTTCATTCTGCACTTGGGCAGAAGCAGAAAACCTGCCTCCTATCGACCGCTTCGCTGATTGGTGAAGGATTCGACCTTCCTGCCCTGGATACGCTGTTCCTGGCCATGCCCATTTCATTCAAGGGCAGGATAGTCCAATACACGGGCAGGCTGCACAGACTCCACGAAGGCAAGAGGGACGTTGAAGTCTATGACTACGTAGATTCACACTGCGCGATGACCCTGAAGATGTACCGAAACCGACTCCGCGCCTACCGGGACATGGGATACGCGGTCGAAGAGCCAGCCGGGATGGTCGGCTCTAGGTGGCCGAAGAGATGACCAGTGCGCAAGTGCGCGGGGAATCGGGCCGTCGTCGAATACACGGCCGGCGCTTCAGAGCGCCTACGCAGGGGAAGATTAGGGTCACTTTTGTTTCCGGCCGATGTCAAGGCGCGGCGTGACAAGATGGTCGGTCTGGTCGAGACGATGCGCGTGACGGCTGACGGCTTACAGCTAACAGCTTATGGCCTCTGACGGATGCAGCATCAGAAATACGTCGAAGCCGTGAGCAGTCAGCCGTAGGCTATCGACCGGTCACTCCGCCCATTTGACACGACCCGCCCGATTCTTCATAATAGTCGCGTGGATCCAGAGGTCCGCCCGGCCTTGACGGCGACGAAAATGCAGGAAGCGTCCGCGGTTTCCCCGAAGCCGCGTCGCCGTCGGCGAGCAGCGCCGACGAAAGCGGAAGCGGACCGGGCGAGGGTGAGATGACATTGTTGATACCAGGGGCGGAATTAGGGACAGTCACCTATTACGGAGCGATGTCAAGGCACGCCATAACAAGGTGGTCGGTCTGGCCGAGACGATGATGACAGCCGACGGCTTGCGGCTAACAGCTTGCGGCCCGGATGAGAACAAGGTTAGGGTCGCTGAAGGTGCCGCTAACCGCTTACGGCCCGCGGCATCAAGACATGGGTGACGAGCAACGGCATGAGGTGAACATGTGAAGAGCAAGAATCTGTCGGGGCGGGCGAAACCAGATCCGCATACGGGCAGCAGCGCGATTCCTGAAGCCGTGCAGAATGCCGTGCGCCTGCGCATTCTGAATCACGCTCAGGCCCACTATGCCGGGAAGTACAGGAAGATCGAAGTCAGGTTCAGCGGTGCGCTATGCTACGTGGACGCGTACCAGGAACCGAGACCGGGCAGCGAGGGCGTGCCCGCTCTGACCGGCGAGACGCCGGCCGAGTTTGCCGAGCGCGTGCGAAATACTCCTGTGCGTCTGGTCAGGTTACGCCACTTCGACGAGGACCGGTGGAGCCTTGCCTTCTACACGTATAGCAACGAGCGCTACGAACCATGCTTCTACCCGAACGGCGAACCGTTCGGGACAGTGGAGCAGGCGTTCGATGTCGGGGCCGGGGTCTATCTGGACTGACGCGCCAGACATGACGTTTCATCATTGCTGAACGATGCCAAGGCGCGGCGTTTCAGATTGCAGATTGTAGATTGCAGATTGGCGGCAGCGTTCATCGTTGCATCGGACAGCGTTCACGGTCGCCGAAGCTATGACGGCTGACAGCAAGGTTCGCGTCTTCCCCGGCCGTATATCGCCGGACTGGAGCGGGCCGGAGTTGGCCGTGTTCGCCCGCTATCTGCGGGCGCTGGAGGAGGGACGCTACGCCCTTGTGACTGAGGCGGCAGGCGACTGCGAGCGGGAACTCGCGCAGTTGTACCGGCAGCATCCCGGCGAGTCCTGGGCAGCGGTGCGACGCGGCCCGGATTCAGTCTGCTGGAAGCTGGGCGAGCTGGCGCGTGAGGCAGGACGAATGTCGCACGGCCGGCCGCTGTCTCCTCAGGAGGTCGCGGTGGTGAAACGCTTTGTCCCGGCGGTAGTTCGGGGCGACTATCGCACTCTGGGCAAGGCAGCGGCTGACATCCGGGCTGAGTTCGAGCGCCGCCGCCGAACCGACCCGCACCACTTCGCGCCGCGTGGCATAGCCCGTATCTTGGCCGAACTCGCGCGGCGCGTGCGGCGGAAGGGTTGGACCGTTACCGGCAGCCGCCTTTCGAGGGACGAACGACGGTTGTTGGACCGCCATGCCAGAAGGCTCTTGAAACAGGAGCGACCGGCGCTTCGTGAGGCGGCGCTGGAGTGTCACGCCGGCATGGAGACGTTGTGGCGACGAAACCCGGCGCTGGGTCATAAGGCGGTCGCAACTGTCTACATGTATCTTGGTCGGCGGCTCCGCGAGCTTGGCAAGCCGCCCGCCAATCCAAAGTGGACACAAGCGGAAGACCGCGTGCTTACGCCCTATGCCAGGGGTCTGGTTGAAGGACGATACGGTAGCGCGCCGGCAGCGGCGCAGGTCTGCGTGGCCGAGAGGCCGTCACTTCTTGGCAGCCGTCGCATGGTTCCCATCGAACACCGAATAATCAGACTGGCGCGGGGTCTACGCGTTCCCCGCCCGGGTGCGGATTTCACCCCGGCAGAGGAGAGAATTCTCAACGAACACGCCCAAGCCGCAGCCGACGGCCGGTATCCGAGTTCATCAGCCGCGGCTCGTGCCTGCTTCTGGGCGCTCCATCGATACTACTCTCGGCTGCGTCGCGAGCGAGCCGGCTCAATCCGCAGACTGGCAGGAAGGACATACCCTTCCATTCGATTTCAGGTGCTTTCCCGTGCCCGGACTCTCGGAAGGCAGGGCCCGCCGAACCGTCACTGGAGTCCCGCAGAAGAGCTTGCTGCCCACAAGTGGTTGCGCCGGCACCGGCGTTTCTGCAGGCACGCCGCGCATTGGACGCTTGCCGATGCGGCCCGGTCGCTCCACGACGAACTCGAACGTCACGATTACTCCCGCACTCTGGAAGCCTGTTGGCAGAAGCTGTCATACATGCTCCGTGGCAAACCTCGCAGAAGTCGTTCGACCATGCCGCCCAGTGGCGAAGGGAAAGCCAGAGGCAGCCACTCGACCCGATGACGGCGGCAAGGCGCGGCAGGACAAGACGGTCGGTCCGGTCGAGACGATGCGGGCGACGGCCGACAGCTTGTAGCCAACAGCCTACGGCCTCTGACGGATGCAGCACCAGAGACACGCCGGAGCCGTGAGCAGTAGGCTATCGGCCGGCCACCCCGCCCATTTGACACGACCCGCCCGATTCTTCATAATAGTCGCGTGGATCCAGAGGTCCGCCCGGCCTTGACGGCGACGAAAATGCAGGAAGCGTCCGCGGTTTCCCCGAAGCCGCGTCGCCGTCGGCGAGGAGCGCCGGCGAAAGCGGACGCGGACCGGGCGAGGGTGAGATGACATTGTTGATACCAGGGAGGTAGAATGAGCAGACTGACGTGGGCCTACATAGCACTGATTGTAATCGGCGCCGCCATCGGCGTGTTCTTCATTCTGCAGAAGCCGAGATACATAGTAACGATATCGGGCAGTGCCAGCCGTGACAGCATCGCGCTCTACGAGCAGCACGTCAGCGCCCTGGAGGCGCGGCTCGATTCGACAAAGGCGTCGCTGGCACGGCACGGCGTACTCTCAGGGGTTGCGGTCCGTCTTAGGATCGCCCAGATGGAAGAGCATGTCAATGCGCTCAAAGAAGCATTGCGGATCTGGCACGACGCACACGACCAGTACGGCGTAGGCCAGGCCTATCGTGAGTGCCTCCTCCTGTATGGCCGCGCGCAGTCCACCTGCCAGGCGCTCTCTTACGACACGCTCCCGCCGGAATCCGGCGCCAAAAGCCCGCCGGGCAGGTAGTCCCGGGGAACCGGGGAACGCCGACCGGATTCCGCCCGCGCGACATTGACATCCGTCCGCGCACTCGAACGCATGTTCGAACGCAGGGTCACAGTTGAGGACGTCCGGTCCGTGGTCGCGGACGGGGAGGTGATACAGAGCTATCCGGAGGACAAACCGTACCCGAGCCGGCTCGTGCTCGGCTGGCGCGGGACCCGGCCGATACACGCGGTCGTTGCCGAAGACAGCGAAGATGGTATACTGATAGTCGTGACCGCCTACGAACCGGACCCGATCCAATGGGACGCAGGGTTCAAAAGGAAAGTGCCATGAAGTGCGTGGTGTGCAAACAAGCTGAAACCCGGCCGGGTACGGCGACCGTTACGCTCGAACGCGACGGCCTGACGGTTGTGTTCAAAGGTGTTCCGGCTCAGGTTTGTCCCAACTGCGGTGAGGACTACGTTGACTCGGCCGTTGCCGACCGGCTGCTCAAAGAGGCCGAACAGACCGCGCGCAACGGCACCCAGGTCGAAGTCCGCCAATTCGCCGCGGCCTGACCGGCGCCGGCCGTGAGCCATCCTGCCTGCAAACCGACTCCGAGTCGCCCGGAGCGAGTCGGACGAGTCGAAGGATCTCTGATCTAGTGTAGTGCGTCACACGCTTCTTTACCTATGACGCCCGTTGCTTGCCACCGCATGTTGGACTCCCGGGCGCGCGGATGCTACATGTTGCGGTATTCGTCAAGACGCAACCTGAAAGCGATTTACGACGCAGTACACTAGCCAACTGCAACTTGCTGGCTCGGACGCACTCTCGCGCCCATTCGGCCCGCGCGCGGACGTGCCGTGCTCGGCCGCTGCCATGTCCGTTATGCAATCCTGTTTCAGCAGTCCCCGTGACAGAACCCGGAATACTTCCCGTATCTCCGAACGACGTCAAGCTACAGCATGACAGAATAGTCGAGTTGGTCAAGCGGGTGACAACCGACGGCCTGCAGCTTGAGGCTTGTGGCTTGAAGCTTGCTGCCTACAGCTTGGTCCGTCGCAGGCGGAGGGAGTTGGTGACGACGTTGACTGAGGACAAGCCCATCGCGACTTCGGCCATGATGGGATGGAGCAGGCCGAGCATGGCCAGCGGTATCGCAACAACGTTGTAGGCAAACGCCCAGAAGAGGTTCTGTCTTATCTTCACGAACGTCGCGCGTGACAGGCGCACCGCCGACACCACGCCGACAAGGCTGCCGCGTACCAGCGTGACGTCCGACGACTCAATCGCAACCTCGGTGCCGGTGCCGATGGCGATGCCGACATTGGCGGCCTTGAGCGCGGGCGCGTCGTTGATGCCGTCGCCGACCATGGCCACACTGCCGAACTCCTTCTGCAGGTCCATCACAACCTGTTGCTTCTGCGCGGGCAGGACTTCCGCGACCACACGCTCGATCCCGACTTCGCGGGCAATCGTTTCCGCGGTCTCACGGTTGTCGCCGGTCAGCATCACGGGCACGATGCCGAGCGCCTTGAGGCCGGCAATCGCCTCGGCCGAGTCCGGCTTGACCGTGTCGGCCACGCCGATGACGCCGAGCAGCTTGCCGCCCGCCGCGACGTAGAGCACGCTCCGCGCCCGCTTCTGGAGTTCTGCCGCCGCGTCGGCGAGAGCGCGGCAGTCAACCCCGCATTCCTTGAGCAGCGGCTCCTTGCCGACGGCCACCTGCTTACCCTCGACCATGCCTTTGATGCCCTGACCGGGCACGGCCTGCACGTCCGTCGCGCCGGGCAGGGAGAGCTTGTCCGCCTCCGCCGCCACAATGACTGCCCCGGCCAGGGGGTGTTCCGATGCCTGCTCTACTGCGGCGGCCAGCCTCAGCACATCCGCCCGCTCGACACCGGCGGCTGTAATCACGTCAGTGACCGCCGGCCGGCCCTGCGTAATTGTCCCGGTCTTGTCGAACACGACCGCGCGCACGTCTTTGAGCGTCTGGATCGCCTCGCCGCTGCGGAAGAGGATCCCGCGCTCCGCGCCCATGCCCGAGCCGACCATCAGCGCGGTCGGGGTCGCAAGCCCCAAGGCGCACGGGCAGGCGATCACGAGCACGGCCACTCCGGCAAAGAACGCGAGCGACACCACGGAGAGATTCGGATCCACCCACGGCAGGAACTTCGCGGCCCAGACGAGCATCGGCTTTAGGCTCGGCGTCAGGAAGAACCACGCGGCAAAGGTCACCGCCGCGACGAGCAGAACTACCGGCACAAACCGGGCCGTGACCTTGTCGGCGAACGCCTGGATCGGAATCTTGGTGCCCTGCGCCTGCTCGACCAGTTTGATGACCTGTGACAGGAACGTGTCTTTGCCTACGCGCGTGGCCTCGACCTTGATGAGGCCGTTGCCGTTCACGGTCGCGCCGATGACCTCGTCGCCGGTCTTCTTCTCAATCGGCATCGATTCGCCGGTCGCCATTGACTCGTCCACGCTGGTGCTGCCTTCGACAATCCGGCCGTCGGTGGGAATCTTCTCTCCGGGCCGGACAACCATCACGTTGCCGGGCGCAAGCTGCGCAACCGGCACTTCCTTCTCAATGCCTTCCGCCGTTTGAATCCGAGCGGTGCGCGCGCCGAGGGCGACGAGCTTCTTGATTGCCTGTGAGGCCCGACCCTTGGCCCGCGCCTCAATGTACCGGCCGGTCAGGAACACGGCCATCACCATGCCGCCGGCGTCGGCAAAGCTCTTTATCGGCAGCCCGGCCAGCACGGCGATCCCGGAAGTCAACGCCGCGCTCACGCCGAGCACAATCAGCACGTCCATCGAAGCCGACCCGGCGCGCACCGAACCCCATGCCCCGCGTATCGTGGTCCAGCCCGGGCCGAACAGCACTGCGGTGCAGAAAGCGACGTCAATCCAAACCATCCCTGGGATGTGGACAATGTGGAGGCTGTGCAGCACCATCAGCAGCATCGGCACCAGCCCGAGAATCCAAGCCCAGACCAACCGGCTGGAGGCACGGCGCAGTTCGGCCTCGGCGCGGTCCTCGCTGCCGGCCGTTTCGTGCCTGACCTCGTAGCCTACATCGGTGACCGCCTTCTCAAGCGTGGCGACCGGCGACACTTTGGGGTCGAACTCGACGATTGCCTTCTCAATGGCGAAGTTCACGGTCGCCGTCTTCACGCCCGGCAGCCGGTTGAGCGCCTTCTCCACGGTGGCCACGCAGCTCGCGCAGCTCATGCCGCCGACCGCAAGTGTGACGGTCTGGGTCTTGCCCAGCTCCGCCTTATCAAGCAGAATCGGCTCGGGCAAGTCGCTGTCCGCGATTTGTCCTTCGTCCTTTGTCCTTTGTCCTTCTCCTTGCAGGAACCTCTCGGGCTCCGACTGGAACCGCTTCAGGCAGTTCGGGTTGCAGAAGTAGTAGGTAGTGCCCTTATAGTCCCACTTCGCCGCTTCCTGCCCTTCCTGAACCACCATCTTGCAGACCGGGTCAATGTGGGCGGAACGAGAAGTTACGAGTGGCGAGTTGCGGGTTACGGGTTCGGACGCCGCAGTTTTGACTTCTGGTTTCTCCTGCGTCCTCGTGTCTTGATGTCTTGGTGGTGGAACTCCGGCACTTCTGACTTCTGGTCTCTGACTTCTGCCTTCTGCCTTCGGTTGCGCTGCCGGCTGCGGTTTGGGCTTGAGTCCAAGGTACAGGTCCGGGTCAGCCTTGAATTGCTCCAGGCACCTTGGGCTGCAGAAGTAATACGTCTTTCCATTGTACTCCCACTTGCCCGCCTCGCGACCCTCGATGACGTGCATCTTGCAGACCGGGTCAACATGAGACTTAGCTAGTCCTCCGGCCACTGGCACCACCTCAGGCGCCTTCTGCTCGACCGGCGGCTTGGTGCCCATGTACGATTCGGGGTTCTGCTGGAACTTGCGGGCGCAGACCTTGGAGCAGAAGTAGTAAGTTGCACCGTCATACTCGCGCCGCGCCACCTCCTGCCCCTCGATGACCTCCATCTTGCAGACCGGGTCAATGTGCCGAATCGGAATTGTTTTCATGTCGTGTTGGCTCCCTGCCCCATGGTCTAGTCCGCGCGCCGGAACAGAGACCCGATAGGGTCAAACAGTGCCCGGATTGGCGCCTTGTGGAAGAAATCCCGCTTCAGTCGTGGCATCAGTCCGATGACGCGGATTATCTCCTTGGGCGGGAACTCCTCGCGCTCGCCCACGGCGAGCACGTAGCGTCCCACGTTGCCCGGGCGCGATACGGTTACGACGTACGTGCCCGGCCCGACGCGCAGCCGCTCCTCCGGGCCCATCAGGTACGAGTCGCCGCCGAACGGTTCGTAGAACTTCGTCCACGGGCGTGCGGGTCCCTCGAGCGCGGCAATCGTGTCCGGCCCGCGGGTCACCGTGACCGAGAGATCAGTCGATATGCCGACCTCGTCGGGAACGAGGATATTGACGTAAAGGTCGAACGAGTCCGGGCTCGCAATCTCGTAGACCGCGGGCTTGCCCTGCAACTCCGCGTAAAACGCCTTCGATACCTCTGGTCTCTCCACCCGGGTAACGCCGGTGTCGGTCACCATGTGCGGCTGGTGCGCGTAGGCGGTCCCGGCAGCGCCCAAAGCTATCAATGCTGATACAAAGAAGAAGAGAGGGATTCTGGCGCCGTCTTGCCTCACACCATCGCACTCCATCAGCATCGGGCCGCGTTGTGCCCGCTCAACTCGTCCGGGATGAACCTATTCATACTACGCTATTAGACGCGGAAGTACGGGTTTGAGACTCTGCGCCGCCGGCCGGAAGCGCGGAGTCGGCAGGCGCTCAAGCATAGAGTGAATCGATGCCCGGCTTGCGGTTCTCGCGCGCACGCCGGACGGCCGCTGCTATCCGTCGTTGCCGTGTTTCAGACCGCTTCGCGTCAGTCACCCATCCGACGTACATCGTCCGGTAGGATGGGGCGAACCGGCTGAAGTTACGCCATGCCGCAGTCGCGGCCTTCAACGCTCTCCGCAGGTCCGGCGGTAGTGCGGGCGCTGTTCGTGACGTGTATGCGGCCTGCCATCTGCCGCTCCGCTTGGCGGCACGCACCGCAGCCATGCCGGCATCGGTCATCCTGCCGTCGGCAATCAGCCGCTTCACCCCGGCCTTGTTGACCTGTGACCAGATGCTGCCCTGCCTCCGGGGAGTCCAGCGTTGCCGGAACTTGTCGCTGTCGACTGCCTTGATTTGACCATCAATCCAGCCGAAGCAGAGTGCCTCGTCGAGCGCATCTTGGTAGCGTAGCCCGCTGCAACCCGCACCCTTCTTGTACATGTACACCCACTCGCCTTGCGACTTCGCGTGGTTCCGCTCAAGCCACTTCCGCCACTCCCGGGCGCTCCTGAAATCCAACGGCTCGGTCGGGTTCGTTTGGGCTTTGAACTTGGGACTTCGGGTTTGATTCGTCATTCGTGCTTCGAACTTCGGACTTCCGTTCTGCCGGCTTTCGCCGGCAGAACGGAGAGGGTGGGATTCGAACCCACGGTACCGTTAGGTACACATGCTTTCCAGACATGCCCGTTCGGCCGCTCCGGCACCTCTCCGAGATCAGGATTCCAGGGGTCAAGGAGCCAAGGGGTCCAGGGTCAGGCACTCGAATCCTGGATTCCTCGAATCCTCGATTCCTGCACTGGCCAGCATAGCCAATGCTGGCCGACTGTCAAACGCGTGTCTACTTGATGAGAACGAATGTCCCGGGCTTGACCGCGTCCACGATGGTCTTGAGCGGCATCGAATCGAGCTCGAGGTAGGCGTGGTCAATCGCTTCAGCCGGCACTTCGTCGCTCACCCGGCCATGAATTACGAGGTTACCGCCCAGGAAAATCGCGCCCGCGCCGAAGGCGTCTTTCACGCAGCGCGCGGCCGAGTCGGCCGGCGGCCCGACACCCTCGAGCCGATACAGCCAGTCCGGCCTGCACCAGGTAGTTCGGACCGACTTGCCCAGCACTTCCAATGTCGCCTTCTTGGGCAGGGCCGCGAACTCGTCCTGCCCGTCTTTCAGCACTCGCAGCCGGTACTTTGTCTCCAGTATCGTCTTGTCCTCAAGCGCGAGCATGAGCTTCTGGTCATCGCGATTGATGACGAGGTAAGGTTCACGCCTCGACAGCGAGGCGATACGGTAGTTCAGGAACTGCTCGTCCTGCGCGAGCTTCGCCTTGACCGCAGCCAGGCTGTCGTACTGGCGCGTGACAACCTGCGCCTCGGCGTCAACCTCGCGGGCGGCACGCATGAGCTCGCGTTTGCCAACCGCGTCGGCCAGCCGCACCAGAGCCAGGCTGCCGACCACGGTTGCGACCACGGCGATGACACTGCTGGCTCTGCTGCCCATCAGAAGATAAAGACCTTGGCGCCAACCGGCACCGAATCGTACAGCACCTTCAGATCTTCGCTCCCCACCCGGATGCAGCCATGCGTCACGCTCCGGCCCAGCAGGTTCTCGAGCGGCGTGCCGTGAATCATCACGCCGCCGCCGAGGTCGAGCATGAACGCGCCCAGCACGCCCTTCTCCTTGCGCAGCGGCGAGTTGAGTGACGGGATTGACTCACCCTTCTCCAGGAACGCCCAGTCCGGCTTTACCCAGATTGGGTCCTTCTTCCTGCGGATGACGGTCATGATCCCACGCGGGGTCTGGAACACCCATGTCCGACTCCCGGACTTCAGCGTGTCGTTCTTGCCGGTTGAGATAACGGCTTCGAGCAGCAACTTCTGCCCGCGCCGGAGGGTGAGCCGGTTGCCGTTCGGGTTGACGACGACGTAGATGTCATTGCTGAATGCGGTGGCAAACTGTTCGGCCAACTGCTTGACCGAACCGGTGAGGTACTCTATCTCCGGCACGAACTTCGGCATCTCGCCCCTCATTTTCATCGTGCTCGCCCGGGTGCTGTACATCCGGAGTGCCAGCCGGAAGATATCGAGGCTCACGCTCTCCCTGACCGGCAGGTAGAACTCGGCCCAGACGATTACCATGGCCGAGAGGACGATTATGCCGATTGACTTTACCGGACTCAGGCTCATTGATGCCAGCGCGACCTCATGCCGCGGACATCAACGTGAATGAACGCCCCGCGTGACCGGGTGCGGCCGTACCAGCCTACGCCACCGACCAGCTCGGGATGGAGAGCTTCCAGCTCGTCCACCCATGCTGCGAGCAGCTTGGAATCCTTGCGGTTCGACTGGCCGTCGTGGTTCAAGTCGTCCATGCAGCCGTCGTTGTTGCCGTCGACGTAGAAATCCGCCGCGCCGCCGTAGATGTGGGCGCTGTTGCGGCCGCGCTCCACGCGGCAGTTATGGGACGGGGGCCGATACCCGCTAAACACCGTGAACCGATCAAACTTGAACCCCCGGCTCTGCACCAGGTCGGTAAGCAGCTCCAGCTTGACCAGCAGTTCCTCGCGCAGGACGGTGTACTTGGGGAAACCCTCCATCGTTCGCGGCGTGAAGTCGCGAAGCGTGTAACGCGGCGATACCGGCGTGTCCAGGTTGTCGGGCGTCACGACGATGAATCCCTTGGGCCTCGTGAAGTTCGGGAACTCCGCGATCGGCTTCGGGTACCTCCCGATTCTGACACCTTTCAGGTACCCCTTCTTGTCAAGGCTGTCATAGGGAATCATCACAAAAGCATTGATGCGCCGAACCGTAGTTCCGCTTGTGACGATTATCGGGTACAGGCCCGGCTCCTGCGGTGCGACCCAGCAGGTCGCGTTTCCCTCGTCTACCAGTTCCCCGGCCGACGCGACCCAGCCGCTGCTGTTCGAGTAGTCCGAGGTTGCCAGCCGGAGCGTCTCGCCCGGCAGTACGAACCGACCAATGTAGTCCCAGTCGTAAGCGTAGCCGTGGATGTCAACCGAGAGCTTCGGTTTGATTTGTCCTCTGATTGTTGCATCGCTGAGGGTCGAGCCGGTTCCGACGCCGGCGACAAGGATGAAGGAAATCAGTATCGCGCGCAATATATTACTCATTCTAGTCAACCGGCCCCGACTGGTTCGGACCGGGTCGAGACCGTGCAAGTATAGCCGCGGCCGCAAGCAGTGTCAACATAGTCCCGGCCTTGCCGAACGCCGGCCGTTTCTGTACAGTGTTGGTTGTTTCGAGTGCCGGCAACCAAATCCATGCTGTCAAGGAGGCTTGATGAAGTCAGCTGTCATGTTGGCAACTCTCTGTGGTATCGTTCTTGCCGCCGGGCCCGCGCTCCCGATCGGAGCAATCGACACGGTCGGCGGCACGACCTATGACGACCAGAACTCCGGCCCGGCCCTGCAATGGGTCGCCTATGACCCCGCGTACGGGATCCACGTCACGTGGATGTACTCGGCCTCGGCATCGAGCTGGCCGGACCGCACCATGCGCTACAACTTCTATGACCGGAGCGCGGGCTTGTGGAACTGGAACGACCCGGACTTCAGGGTGTCGGGCGTTAACTCCCAGTACCGCAAGACCGGGTACGGGACCCTTGAACTCGACCCGGCCGACGGCTCCGCGCGCATCGCCTGCCACTACTCCGCGGGCATGCCGGGCTTCACGCCGGTCGTGGTCGACGACATCGCCCCCGGCGCCGGGGCCTTCGACGAGTGCCTCGGTGCGCCGAACCTGACCGACTACTTCCTGCCGGTAATCGCCATGCCGCAGGACGGGTCCATCAGCCTGCTCCTCATCCGGTTCTCGACGTCGGACAACCTGTACTACACGCGCGCGACCACGTGGTGCAACTGGGACGTACCGGTCTGGTGGGGCGTCACCGGCGGGTTCGGCCACAACATCGTCGCCTCTCATGTCTCGAACAAAGTGCTCGCGACGTGGATGAGCGGCACCAACGACAGCCTGGCGCTGGGCTACCGCTTCTCCTCGGACGGCGGCGCGAACTGGGACGACGTCCAGACCCTGACCCCGTCCTCGGCCTTCGGCGGGGACTCGGGCACGGTCTGCTTCATCGGCGCGACTGCCATGTTCGACAAGGACGACAACTGGCAACTGGTGACGACGCTCGTGCCGCTCGTCACCGACTCCGCAATACAGAACCCGGCCCAGCTCTGGCTGTACAACTCCGGCACCAGCGAATGGTACTTCATCCATGGCGCGGGCGCGCAGAACCTCTCCGGCGAAATCGGCGGCAATGCCGCGTACTGCGGCCGGCCCAGCATCGGCCAGAACCCGGCCGACGGCAGGTTCTACGCGGCCTGGGAAGAATTCGACTCCACCAACGTCGAATCCAGCACCGGACAGCTCCGGGCTGACATCTTCCTCTCCTCCTCGCCGGACGGAACAGCCTGGTCCGACCCGATTCGGCTGACCAATGCCGACGAGACATCAAAGCGCTTCCCGTTCCTCGCGCGGAACTGCGCGGGCGACTCGCTCGCGGTCGGGTTCGAACAGGACTCAATCGCCGGTTTCAACTCCGACGGCGTCGGCGCCATCTCAAACAACCCCATCTGCGTCTGGCGCGGCTCGGTTAGCGGCATCTCCGAATCCCGCCCATCGTCCCCCGCCCCTCGCCCCTTGCTTAACGCGACCATCGTGCGCAACCAACTCGTCATTCTGCAATCTGCAACCTACAATCTGCAATCTGAAATCGTCCTCCTGGACGCGGCCGGCCGCCAGGTCATGTCGCTCCGCCCCGGCTCCAACGACGTGTCGGGCCTTGCGCCCGGTGTCTACTTTGTTCGGTGGTTCTCAGGCAATCGTACCCGACAGACTCGGCTCACACTGGTGCGCTAGAAGGTGAATCTGTACATCCGAAGGCAGGGGCGCGGTCACCCGCGCCCCTGCGATTTTGTGTGCCTCACGCCTCGTTTCAAGTCCAACCACGCCACTAAAACGACCCAGCAGGGGCACTCTTGCGAGTGTCCCTGCTGTACTTTGCAGTAGGGTCTGCACCGAGAGAGGCGCTTCCCGATGCATATTATTAGACGACGCTGGGCCCAAAAAGGTGCGCCCGTTTCCAACCCCAACTGCATCCGTATCCGGAATCCCGGCTTCGCGCCGAGGGTCAGCCGACAACTGACCTTCGAGCTCATCCGTCACCTCAACCCGCGGCTCGATTCCGGACTCGGAGCAGGGCTCACTTCGCGTGTGAAACCGCTCCTGATTTCGCAGCTCGACGCTGACTTCGTACCGCATCTCAAGACGCGGTTCAAGTCCCTGTTCGGCCCGAGTCTAACATCACGGCTGGCCCTTCGATTCAACTCTCGAATCGCGCCCTGTTTCGGACCGCGATTCACCCCGAAAGTCACCCCGGGGGTGACCCCAAGATTCCGGGCCAGAATCCACTAACACCCTCGCGCCGCATGGCCCAACCAACTGCCGCAGCCACTGCGCATGATACTGAACAGTCTCACGCGTGGCCTGTCGGCAGGATGTGTTGCCGGCGGCGATGCACGACGGAAGCGGGAGGAGGGCTAGTTCAGAATGATGACGGTAGAAGGCCTGACAGCGGACTGACGTACGATGAAGTAGACTCCGACCGGCAGGCCCCGAACGTCGTTCGGGCCGGGAACGAGGGACGCGATACGACGACCGGAGGCGTCCAAGAGGACGATTTCAGATTGCAGATTGTAAGTTGCAGATTGCAGAATGACGAGACTGTTACGCACGACGGTTGCATTCGGCGTGAGGCGTAGCGCGTCAGGCGTCTTGCGTCCTTCCTTGACGCCCAGGCCCGGCGTGACGCCGTGGAGGTAGTAGACGTCCTGGTTGCCGGAGCTGTTGTCGTACCACACGATGTGGATGCCGCTGCCTGCGTCACAGGTGATCGACGGGTGGCTGACACTGCCGGAGTCGAGCCCGGTGAGAATCATCGGCGAACTCCAGGCGCCATTCGTGTCTCGCTGGGCATAGGCAAGCTGGTAATTCGTCCCGCCGGCCTGGCTGCACCAGACCGCGTGACAGCGTCCGACAGCATCGCATGCGATTGAAGGGAACTGCTGTTGGTAAGCCCGGGTTCCGCCGATGCTGTCTGTACCGGACCAGCCGAGAGTATCCCGCTCACGGTGGAACACCTGGCGGTAGAAGCTCGATCCGGACATGCCGTACCAGACAACGTGGACCACACCGCTCCGGTCTATGGCAACGCACGGAGAATATTGAGCCAGGCCCCCGGGAAGGTCCGACACCAACTCCACGTCCTGCCATGCACCTGCAACCCTGCGACGGCAGCAGACCTGATTTGGATTGCCGCCGATGTCCATCCCGCGCCAGATCACCGCAACGTCGCCGTTCTTGTCTGTGGCGACCGAGACTTGGTCGTGAACGACCGGCGCGGCCGTAACCTGCATTGCCGAGTCCCAGCCGCTTGACTGGTTCCACTCCTTAAAAATCACCTGGGGTAATCCGCCGGTGTCCGGGGCCCCGGACCAGGCGACAGCGACGTCTCCCGTGCCGGGTACGCTCATGACAGACGGGTAGTACTGAGGTTGGCTGGTAGTTGTGCTGTCAATCAGCGTGTCTGCCCTCCAGTGATGGGTGGCGGCATTGTAGCGCTTGGCCCAGATGCCACAGTCGGGCCAGGTCCCTACGTGCCAGAGCACGTGAACATCGCCCGCTGAGTCACATCCGACACCTGGCTGGAAGCAGTTGGCTCGTCGGCTGGTGAGCATCGTTTCCGGCTGCCACGTTCTCGTGCCCGTATCGTATCGGCGATAGAACACTTGATAAGGTACGGTATCCTGGCCTAGCCACGCGACGTGGACGTTGCCGCCAGCATCAACGGCCACGCTGTGCTGGCCGCCGGAACCGGTTATCTGGCCCGCGGAGCTCGTGGTCAGGCGGATGATGGTATCCCACGTCACGTCGGCAGCGAACGCCGCGGCAGCGAGAACGAACAAGAGGAGGAGACCTTTAGGTCCTATGGGTCGTATAGGTCTCATGAGTGGCCTGAGAATAGGGCCGCGCCGACCGCCTGTCAACCCGCGCCGCCCCGCTTGACCTTTGGCCTTCTGGTGTTACGATTTGCGGATGCGTAACACTGAGGACCGCGAAAACGAAGCCGGGGCGACCCGGTTCAGCGTCTCGATGGAACCGGACCTGCTTGAGCGGTTCGACGCGCTGCTCGGCCGCTCCGGCTCGAATCGCTCCAAGGCAATCCGTGACCTCGTCCGGCTGCAACTCGCCCGCCACGAACTTGAGTCCGGCCGGAGCCCGGCCGTCGGCGTGCTGGCATTCGTATACGACCACGGCCAGCCCGACCTCGCACGCCGACTGATGGAGGTGCAGCACGAACACCACACCGAAGTGGTCTCCTCCTCCCACGTCCATCTCGACCGGCATGACTGCATCGAAGTACTGATTCTGCGCGGCACTGCCGACCGGCTGCAGCAACTGGCCGACCAACTGCTTGCGCTCAAAGGCGTACGCCAGGGCCAACTGACCCTGACCCCGGCGACCTGCCCTCTTGCCCACAGACACCATCACTAGAAAGGAACCCTGGTGAACCTGCTGCCTCTTCTTGCCCTGCTCGCCGCCATCGGCGGCTCATCCGTCCTGACGGTTGACGAAGTCGTGGTGACTGCCGAGCGCGTGCACCACCCGGTGCGCGACGTGGCCGCGTCGGTCAGCGTGGTCACGGCTGCCGACCTCGACCGCACGCTTGCCCGCACCGCGACTGCGGCACTCGCTTCCCTGCCCGGGGTATTCGTACAGAAGACCGGCCCGTTCGGCCGCACCGACATCGACATCCGCGGGGTCGGCGGCCGGGGTTGCCAGGTCCAGGTGCTGGTCGACGGCCGGCCCGAGAAGATGCCAATCTACGGCTGCGTGGTGACGCACGCGCTGCCATTGAACAACGTCGAGCGGATCGAAGTCGTACGCGGCCCGCTATCGGTGCTGTACGGTTCCGACGCGATGGCGGGCGTGGTGAACATTGTGACCCGGCAGGCCGAGAAGCCGCTCGAACTCGGAGCGCTGCTCGACTACGGCTCGTTCAACACGCGCCACGCGACACTCACCGCCGGAACCCGCCGGGGCGGTCTGCGCGTGCTTGCCTCGGTGGACAAGGCGACGTCGGACGGCCACCTGCCGAACGCGCAGTACAACGGCAATGACGCGTCCCTCCGCGCCGGGTACGACTTCTCGCCGGGATTCCAGCTCGACTTCACGGGCAAGTACTTCACCGGCATAAAGCATGAGCCAAAGCGTTCGACCGACCCCGACACGTTCGTGGCGACCGGCTGGAACCAATACAACCGCGGCGGGCTGGACCTGACCGGCACCCTGGGCGCGGAGACGTTCGGCGGGTTCGCCAAGGTGTACCGGACGTTCGGCGAGCACGTCTTCGACCCGACCGACGGCTGGCACTCGACGGACTTCACCGACGGCGTAACCCTGCACGGCCACCGCCGCCTCGGCTTCGGCAACCTTGTCCAGGCCGGCATCGAAGCCAGCCTTCTTTCCGGCACGTGGATCCAATCCGACACCAGTGCGCCCACGTGGACCCGGCAGCAGGCGGGCGTGTTTGCCCAAGACGAGCAGACGCTGGGCCCGGTCACGGCCAACACCGGGCTTCGTCTGGAATACGACAACATCGGCGGCCGGGCCCTCTGCCCGAAGGTCGGGGCCGTCGGCCGCATCCCGACCGGCACGACCGTGCGCGCGAACGTCAACCGCGGGTTCCGCTACGCGCCCCTGAACTACACGTCGGTCTTCCCGCCGAAGAACGAAAGTCTGAAGCCCGAGGTCTCGTGGAACTACGAGGTCGGCCTGAACCAACAGATTCTCGTCGGGCTGGACGCCGACGTCGCGGCCTTCATACTAGAAGGCGAGAACCTCATCGAGACCGCGGTCGTACCGGGCCGCGTGCCGCCGTTCCAGTTCCAGAACAAAGGCAGCTTCACCTTCCATGGAATCGAGGCGGCGCTGCAGTTCCGCCGTGGGCCGTGGCGCTCAAGCATGGCGTACACCCTGACCGACTTCGGCGCCAACACCCGCGCCCGCGCCGGGTCCAAGCTGAACGTCGCTGCTGGCGCGACCGTGAAGAAGGTTGACCTCGATGTCACGTTCCAGCACGTCGCGCGCTACTTTGCCGAGGACAGTTCGAAGTCGCCCATCCCGGCCTACTGCACCGTCGACTTTCGCGCCGGCTACCGGCTGCTATCGTGGCTGGACTTGTTCGCGTCCGCCGAGAACCTGCTCAACCAGCAGTATGACACTTATGCCGACCTGCCCGGAACCCAGACCGGGCTGTACCGAATGCCCGGGCGGGCACTGACCGTAGGCCTCAAACTCAGGAGCCTCTGACATGGTGAAGAGAAAACTTGCTCGCTGGCTGCTGTTCGGGGTCGCGGTCCTCGGTTGCGCGCAGCCGAAGACCAAGCGGATTTCGGTCGTTGCCTCGACCACGCTCATCAGCGCTATTGTCCAAGCGGTCGGTGGCGACCGGTTCGCGGTCACGACGATTGCCCCGGCCGGGCTCTGCCCGGGGCACTTCGACCTGAAGCCGTCGGACGTTACCGCCGCCAACTACGCGAAGCTGGTCCTTAACCACGGCTGGGAAGCCTGGTACCCGGCGCTGGCGAAGGCAATCGTCCCGCCCGGCCCGCGCCGGGTGACGCTCGCGACCCAGGGCAACTGGATGATTCCCGGACTGCAGAAACAGGCCGCAGTGGAAATCGCGCGCCTGCTTGGGGAACTAGACACGGTTCGCGCCGATACATACCAACTGGCCGCCGCGCGTTACCAGGCCGACGTCGACTCGGCGGCTGCGGCTGCCCGGGCGTTGCTGGCAGGCAAGGAACTGCCTGCGGTCATTGCCGCCGAGCAGCAATCGCCGTTCGTGGCATGGCTGGGCTTCCGCGTGGTCGCGACCTACGGCCGGGCCGAGGACTTCAGTGCACAGGAGATGACGCGGCTGGCACGGGTGGCAACTGACTCCGGCGTGAAGCTGATTGTGGACAACCTCCAGTCCGGGCCGGACGCGGGCAAGCCGCTGGCCGAGGCGCTCAAGGTGAAGCACGTGACGCTGACCAACTTCCCGCTGGAGGGCTCGTACTGCCGGTCGCTCCTCGACAACGCGGCGGCGCTGGCGCGGGCCGTCGAGTGACGCCGGGCGACATCGCGGTTTCGGTCCGCTCGGTCACGGTCAGCTACCGCGAGCACATCGCCCTGCGCGACGTATCACTCGACATCCGGCGCGGCGACTTCTGCGGCATCATCGGCCCGAACGGCGCGGGCAAGACCACGCTCCTCACGGTCATCAACGGCCTCGGCCGCATCCATTCCGGAACGGTCAGCGTCCTCGGCGAGACGGCCACTCGCGCGAACTTCGGCCGCCTGCGCCGCCGCATCGGCTACGTCGCCCAGCAGGAACGCGTGGACCCGCGCGTGCCCATCTCGTGTCTTGAAGCCGTGCTCGTCGGCCGCTGCGGTCGCGCCGGCCTGCTCCGGCGGCTGAACGACAACGACCGCGCGCGCGCCCGGCAGATGATGGAACTCACCCGCACGTCCCACCTTGCCGACCGGCCGGTGGGCCGACTGTCCGGTGGCGAGGCCCGCAAGATTGCGCTGGCCCGGGCGCTGGTACAGGAGCCCGAAATCCTGCTCCTCGACGAACCGACGTCTAACCTCGACCCGCGCGCGGTCCGCGAGCTGAGCGAACTGGTGGTGGACGCCTATCACCGCTTCAACCTGACCGTGGTAATGGTCACGCACCAGCTCGACCACCTGCCGCCGGTCGCGGGCCGGGTCATCATGGTCAAGAACGCCAGCGTTACCTTCTCCGGCGACCGCACCGCGCTTGCCGACGCGCGCCTGATTGCCGAACTCTTCGCCGATGCCGCCTGAGCTTCTCATCCTCTGGCGACCCCTTGTCGCCGCGGTGCTCGGCGGGCTGGTCTGCGGCGTGGTCGGCGTCTGGGTGGTGATGATGAATATTCCCTTTGTCGGCGTCGCCATGTCACACGCGGCCTTTGCCGGCGCGGTCACCGGGCTCCTGCTCGGCATCAACCCGCTCCTCACCGCTGCAGTCTTCTGCATCGCAGCGTCGCTGCTCATCGGCCCGGTCGCCGAACGCGCCGACATCGAACCCAACGTCTCACTCGGCATCATCTTCTCAGTCGTGCTGGGGTTCGCTTTCCTCGCCATCGGCCTGATGCGCGGCCCGCGCTCCGACGCACTCAGCCTGATATGGGGAAGCATCCTGCTGGTCTCGACGCACGACCTCGTGCTGATGGCCGGCGCGAGCGCGGCCGTGCTGCTGTTCCTCGGATTGTTCTACAAAGAGATTGAGGCAGTGCTCTACAACCGTGAAATCGCCCGCGCCGTCGGGATACCCGAGCGCGCGCTCTTCTTCGCGATGCTGGTCCTCTGCGGCCTGTCGGTCACCGCCAACTTGAGCACCATTGGCGGCCTGCTCATCTTCAGCCTCATCGTCAACCCGCCGTCCGCGGCCTTCCAATTGACCTACCGGCTCAAGACGATGTACCTGCTGTCGGCGCTGTTCGGCGTCCTCTCCTGCCTGGTGGGATTGTTGGTATCATGGCTGACCGACGCGCCGGCCGGCGCAGTGATTATCATCACATCGAGCGCTATCTTCGGCGTCTGCCTGCTCCTGTCGCCGAAGAAGAGGAAGTTAGCAGTTAGCAGTTAGTAAGTTAGTAGATGGGAGTCAGACAGACTCCTAACCCCTAACTCCTAACTGCTAACTCCTAACTGCCAACTACTTCCCCGGACACTCGCCCGCAACCGAGACATCGATGCTCTTTCCGCCGTACGACTTGTCAAACTGAACGCAGAACTCAGCCGCGAGTTTCTTCGCTCGCTCGTCGTAGGCGGCTTTGTCCGGCCAGGTGTTGCGCGGATTCAGCACGGTCGAGTCGGAGACGCCCGGGCAGCTCTTCGGAACGCCAAGATGGAAGATCGGGTCCACGTCGTACTCGACCTTGTCCAGCGAGCCGTTGAGCGCGGCCTCGACGATTTCCCGGGTCAGGCTGATGTCCATCCGCTTCCCGATGCCGTAGGGGCCGCCGCTCCAGCCGGTATTCACAAGATAGACCTGTGCGCCGTGCCGGTCCAGCCTCTCCCCCAGCATCCGGGCGTAGACGTCCGGATTGAGCGGCATGAAGGGAGCTCCGAAGAAGCGCGAGAACGTACTCTTCGGCTCGACCACACCGGTTTCGGTGCCGGCGAGCTTGGAAGTGTAGCCCATCAGGAACCAGAGCATCGCCTGGTTGCGCGAGAGTCGCGCGACCGGCGGTAGCACGCCATTCGCGTCCGCGGTCAGGAAGAGAATCGTCTTCGGGTGGCCGCCGACCGGCGGCGTCTTGATGTTCGACAAGAACGACAGCGGATAGGAGCCGCGCGAGTTGGGCGTGTAGCGCTCGTCGTCGAGGTCGAACCGACCGTCCGGATACACCATCGCGTTCTCGATGACTGCGCCGTGTTCGAGGTACGGCGCTTCGTGAAAGCAGGCCCGGTAGATATCCGGCTCTTTCTTCGGATTCAGGTTAATGAGCTTGGCATAGCAGCCTTCTTCGAAATTGGCCACACCGTTGTCGCTCCAGCTATGTTCGTCATCGCCCAGCAAAGCCCGACGTGGGTCGGCTGAGAGCGTGGTCTTGCCCGTACCCGAAAGTCCGAGCAACAGCGCCACGTCCCCATTCCGGCCCTCGTTGGCCGAGCAGTGGAGCGACAGAATGCCTTCCAGCGGCAGCAGGTAGTTCATGACCGTGAACATGTGCTTCTTCACGCTGCCGCAGTAGGCCGAGCCGAAGACCACGCCGCAGCGGCGGTCCATGTCCATCGCGATGACCATGGTTGAAGCCTTGCCGGTCTCCGGCATCGTCCGTAGCCGGCCGGCGTAGCGGGACGAATCGAGCTTGTCGTACGGGAGTACGACGAGCGTGTAGGGCCGGGAGGCAAAGCAGGACTTGCCGATGTCGGTCGGAACCCGCCGGAACATGTTGTCGGCGAACAGGACGGTCAGCGCCCGGTCGGAAACGACCCGGACCGGCAATGCGTGGCTCGCGTCAGCCCCGAGCACCCGGTCAACAGCGTACAACCGCGGCTTCGCCCCGAGCGCGGCCAAGGCGTCCGCGAACACCATGTCAAACGTCTCCGGGGTAATCGGCAGGTTGTTCGGCGCGTCCCAGTCGATGTTCTTCTCGGATTCGGGCCGACGCACGGTTACCGTGTCCTGCGGACTGCGGCCGGTCGACTCCGGCGGCGTCCACATCGCGAGGCAGCCGCACGCCGCGACCATCGCCTCGCGCCGGGCAACGACGTCGGCAATCATGGCCCGGCGTTCCGGGTTAACCTTGACGTCAGGATGCCGGCCTATAACCGCATCAATCCGGTTCTTCAGTTCCATGTCCATGTCGCTCTTCCGTTCCTGAGCCTACTGCTCTTTGCCGTTCGCCGCGTGCGGCAGGGCCGCCTTTTCTTCGAGCACGGCCTGGGCCGCTGCCAGCCGCGCAATCGGCACGCGGTAGGGCGAGCAGCTCACGTAGTTGAGCCCGGCCGAATGAAAGAACTTGACCGAATCGGGGTCTCCGCCATGTTCCCCGCAGATGCCGACTTTCAGGTCCGGCTTGGTGCGCCGGCCCAGTGTGACGCCGCGATGGACCAATGCTCCGACCCCGGCCTTGTCCAGCGTCTCGAACGGATCCCGCTTCAGGATGCCGCGGTCGAGGTACTGGGGCAAAAAGGCACCTACGTCGTCACGTGAGAACCCGAAGGTCATCTGGGTCAGGTCGTTGGTCCCGAATGAGAAGAAGTCGGCCTCGCGCGCAATCTGGTCCGCGGTCAGGGCCGCGCGCGGCACCTCGATCATCGTACCGACGCGGTACGCGACCTTGAGCCCGGTCTCCTTGAACACCTGTTCGGCCACCTTCTCGACCACGGTCCGTTGGCGGGCAAGCTCGACCACGTCGCTCACCAGCGGAATCATTACCTCCGGCTGCACGTCAATCCCCTCGGACTTGACCTTGCAGGCCGCCTCGAAGATGGCCCGCGCCTGCATCTCGGTAATCTCCGGCATGATGATGCCGAGGCGGCACCCGCGGTTGCCCAGCATCGGGTTAGCCTCTCTCAACTCCTGGGCGCGCTTGCGCAGCTTGTTCGGCGCCACCCCGAGCGCCTTGGCCGATGCGCGAATGTCCTCGTCGGTGTGGGGCAGGAACTCGTGCAGCGGCGGGTCCAGGGTCCGAATGGTGACCGGCCGGCCGGCCATCACCCGGAAGATGCCTTCGAAGTCGGCCCGCTGCAGAGGGAGCAGGCGGTCCAGCGCCTTTCGCCGCTCGGTCTCGTTGTCGGCCAGGATCATCGCGCGGAACTGGTTGATGCGCTTCGGGTCGAAGAACATATGTTCGGTCCGGCATAGCCCGATGCCCTGTGCCCCGAGCGCGATCGCGGCTCGGGCCTGGTCCGGCTGGTCGGCGTTGGCCCGGACCTTGAGCCGGCGGACCGAATCGGCCCAGCGCATCACCCGCATGTAGCTCCGGTAGACCGGGGCTTGCGACGGCTTCAGGGTCTTGTCAACCAGGACCCGGACGACCTCGGACGGTATCGTCTTAATCGCCCCGGCAAAGGCCTCGCCCATGAAACCGTCGAGCGAAATGAACTCGCCCTGCTTGACTCGGTGCTTGCCCACGGTCATCACCTTGCGGCGGTAATCCACGTGGACATCGGCGCACCCGACCACGCAGACCTTGCCCATCTGGCGCGCGACCAGCGCCGCGTGGCTGGTCATGCCCCCGCGGGCGGTGAGGATGCCGCTCGCCACCTTCATCCCGCGGATGTCCTCCGGGCTGGTCTCCTCACGCACCAGGATGAAATGTCCCGGCGCCTGCTTCCTGCCCTGCTCGCGTGCCTTCTTCACCTGCTGCTCGTCGTGCGCCTGCGCTACTTCCAGCGCGTCGGCCGTGAAATAGACCCGCCCGCTCGCCGCACCCGGCCCGGCAGCCAGGCCCTTGGCCAGAAGCCGCCGCTCAGCCACCGCCTTCTGCTTCTCATTCGGGTCGAATATCGGCTGGAGCAGATGGTTGATGGCATTCGGCTCGATGCGCATCATCGCTTCGTCGCGCATCAGCAGGCCTTCGGCGACCATCTCGAGAGCGATGCGAACCGAGGCAAACCCGGTGCGCTTGCCGGTCCGGGTCTGCAGGATGTAGAGCTTGCCCCGCGAGATGGTGAATTCGATGTCCTGGATGTCGCGGTAGTGTGATTCCAGCTTGTTACGGATGGCAAACAGCTCGGTATAGACTGCCGGCATCACCTTGCGCAGTTTCTCGATATGCTCCGGGGTCCGCGTGCCGGCGACTACGTCCTCGCCCTGCGCGTTCATCAGGTACTCGCCGTAGAACTTGTTGCGGCCGGTCGCCGGGTCACGGGTGAACGCTACGCCGGTACCCGAATCGTCACCCATGTTGCCAAACACCATCGCCTGTACGTTCACGGCCGTTCCCCATTCGTCGGGGATGTTGTTCAGCCGCCGGTAGACCTTGGCGCGGTCGTTGTCCCAGGAGCGGAACACCGCGGCAATCGAATCCCAGAGCTGCTTGTGCGGGTCCGACGGAAAGGCCGAGCCGGTCCGCTTCTGTACAAGCCGTTTGAATGTCGAGACCAGTTCCTTTAGTTCATTGACGTTCAGTTCGTAGTCGAACTTCAGGTGGCGGCGATGCTTGAGCTTTTCGATCTCGACCTCGAACGGGTCACGCTCTTCCTGGCTCTCGGACTTCATGCCCATCACCACGTCGCCGTAGGTCTGTATCAGCCGCCGGTACGAATCCCAGGCGAAGCGCGGATTCTTGCTCGCGCGAGCCAGCCCTTCGACCGTCTTGTCGTTCAAACCCAGGTTCAACACCGTGTCCATCATCCCGGGCATCGAGGCGCGGGCGCCCGAGCGCACCGAGAACAACAGCGGGTCGTGCGCGTCGCCGAACCGCCGGCCGATGATCCCCTCCACATAGTGGATGCCCTGCGTGACTTCGTGGTCGAGGCTCGGCGGCATCGACCGTCGCTTCATGTAGTAGACGCAGGCCGAGGCGGCAATCGTGAACCCGGGCGGAACCGGCAGACCGATGTTCGTCATCTCCGCCAGATTCGCGCCCTTGCCGCCGAGCACGTCCTTCATCTGGGCCGAGCCCTCGGCCCGGCCGCTGCCGAAACGATAGACCAGTTTCATTCGCTAAACTCCGTTCTGCGGTCTCACTTCATCAAATACAAATGGCTGGGAGTAAATCCGTCATGCGACGACCGCGCCGCAAAGTGGGCTACTCGTCCTTACCGGTCTCACCGGTATCCGTGGAGAGAAAAGCGTCGAGGAGTTCCCTGGCCTTTGCCATGTTCTCCTCCTCTACCAGTACCTCGCCCCAGACCGGACGCATAACCCGCGCCAGACCGTCATAAGCCGGAATCTGGAACGAACGAATCATGGCCGGTATGCCGTTGTCCTCGAACAGATCGCACACGGCATTCGCCATGAGTTCATTCGGAGGCCGGTAGATAGCTTTAAGTGCCACGGAGTGAGTAGTATACGCCCGATCGCCACTACAGTCAAACCAGCCGGATGGTTCGGACGGATGGTTCGGGCCGCGCCTCGCCGGGGCGCAGCCGGTCACGCGAAGCTGGTCCTATCGCGAACCGCCGACGCGGCCGGTACTCTTGAGGTCGTGGTGGAACCTGGGCCAGGCAGAGTTGGCCAGCGTGCCCGTGCCTACGAGCGCGTACAGGTAGCCGTCATCGCTCACGAAATAGACCGTTCCGTCAGGGCCGATAGTCGGGGATGACTCAACGTGGGCGCCGGTCTTGTACTGCCATATCAGCGTGCCGCCGGGACCCAGCGCATAGAGGTAGTTGTCGTCCGAGCCGCAATAGACGGTGCCGTCAGAGCCGATGGCCGGCGAGGCGTCAACATTGCTGCCGGTCAGGTACCGCCACTTCAGAGTGCTGTCCGGGTTCAGGGCATAAACGTAGTTATCCTGCGACCCAAAGTAGACTGTGCCGTCAGCAGCGATTACCGGGGAGGAACTGACATTCCTGCCGGTCGAGTCGCGCCACTTGAGGGTGCTGTCCGGGTTCAGGGCATAGAGGAAGTTGTCGTACGAGCCGACGTAGATCGTGCCGTCAGCGGCGATGGCCGCAGAGGACCGCACATCGAAGCCGGTCATGTACCGCCACTTGAACGTGCCGCCGGTGTCCATGGCGTAGAAGTAGTTGTCGTCCGAGCCGCAATAGATCGTGCCGTCAGCCGCGACTGCCGGGGAGGACTCCACATCACCGCCGGTCGGATAGCGCCACCTGAACGTGCCGTCCGAGTTCAGGGCATAAAGGAAGTTGTCATCTGAGCCAAAATAAACCGTCCCGTCAGCCGCAATGGCCGGGGACGAAACGACACGGCCACCGGTCGGGTAGCTCCACTTGAGAGTACCGTCATGGTTCACGGCATACAGGCAGTAGTCGTATGAGCCGAAGTAGACCGTGCCGTCAGCCGCGATTGCCGGGGAGGACTGCACATCGCCACCGGTCGGATAGCGCCACTCAAGCGTGCCGTCGGAGTTGATCGCGTATAGCGAGTCGTCCGGAGACCCGACGTATATTACGCCGTCCGGACCGATGGCCGGCGATGAATTCAGCACGAGGTCGACACCGTTTGCCAACTTGAAACGCCACTTGCGCAACGTGTCCGGCGGCTGGATGATGATGGTATGCGGGAATGACCATTGGGACAGCGCATCGCCAGTGTCCTTTGCCTGTGCCCTTATTTCGTAGGTATTAGGCACCGACCATGCGTGGCTATCCGTCACCGGTTCGCCGGAGGCAACGTAGCGGCTCCAGTCGGAAGTGTCGCCATCGCCCCAGGCGAACCTGATTGCCACCGTGATACCGTCGGGATGGGAAGCGGCGGCGGTGAAGACGTAGGATGAGTCCCTCACCCCTTCCTCCGGCCCGGTCGGAGCAGCCGGCGTATTAGGCGGCCGGCGTGGTACCACGCGAACCGAGAGAGCGCCGGACCAACCGGAACCGAGGAGCTTCTGGTCCCTTGCCTGAGCAGTGACCTTGTAGGCCCCGGTATCGGACCAGGCGTGGCTCATAGCCGCCGGTTCGCCGGAGGCAACGTAAGGGCCCCAGTCGGAAGTATCGCCGTCGCCCCAGGCGAAACGAACGGCCACACTATCGCCGGCCGGATGAATCGTGACGGTCGTGAAGGTGTAGGTCGTGTCCTTGAAACAGGTGTCGGGGCCGGTCGGAACGGCCGGCACGTTCGGCGGGTGGGGCACCACCCGCACCGAGTGCACGCCGGACCAGTCGGAGCTGAGGAGCTTCTGGTCCCTTGCCTGGACAATGACCTCGTAAGTCCCGGTATCAGGCCACGCGTGAGTCAGCGCGATCAAGTCCCCGCTCGGGGACCAGCCTTTCCAATCCGAAGTCGTGGAATCGCCCCAGTCGAAACGGACGGCCACGCTGTCGCCGTCCGGGTCGGTCGCGATTACCGAGAAGACGTAAGTTGTGTCTTTGAAACAGAGTTGGGGGCCGGCCGGCACGTCCGGTACGTCCGGTGCGTGATTCTTCCGGCAGGAAGAGACCACAACCAGCGTCAGCGCAGCAGACAATACGAGAAACGGTCGGACGTGACTTCGAAACATCTTATCTCCCGCGACACCTGAGTGTCATCGATTCAGACCTTTGCCGTCGGATTGAGTCTAAGGCTGCCGGGCAGTTGTGTCAATCCACCGCGGCCAGGGAAACGCAACAGGAATCCACCACCAGGCACAGAATCGGGACCGGCAGGAAGTGTCGTTGCCTGCCCGGTGTTCTTGATATCCTTGTGGTTCCATGCCGGATTGCGGGGCCGGGCGGGCAGCGCTACTGCTTCGGGTCAAAGATAGCACCGAGAAAAAGCACTGCGCCGGTAACATCGTCCCGGATTGCACACAGGAACGGGTGGTCGCAGACAAAGGAGAACCGTTCGACTTCGCCCGGCATCGCTGTGGCAAGCATCTTGACCACGGTGACGGCCGCAGCCTCGGTTCCCTCTTCGTTGACTTCGACGAACGTCTTGTGCAGGACGTCGCTGATTGCCGCGGTCGTGGGCGGCACGACCATCAGGGAGAAATCGGCCGCCGGTGTGAAGGCCTGCCCCATGCCGAGGAGCTTCAGGACCTTCACGAGGCTCTGCTCAAACTCAATCTTGAACCGGGGCAGCACGACCTCACCCTTCTTCTCCCCGAACCCTTCGAACAGGCCGACAAGTCCTTCCGGGTTCAGCCGGTCAATAGGCATGCTGACCCCGTGTTGTTCCCTGGGCAGGAAAACGTACATGTTCAGCCGGCCGTCGCCGTAGGACAGCGCCACGGCCTGCATCATCTCGTCCGACTTGTACCGAAACTCACCGTCTCGCCGCATCATCCTACGCTGGGAGGAACTACCCGAGGCGAGATGGAACTGCCGCTCCGCCGTAAGCTTCGGGTCGAACGCGGTGGTCCAACTGCCCTTGAAGTAGATAGCGTTGATGAGGACCATGATTTCGTCCGGCATGAGATGGCTCACAGCCTGCTTGATTCGGCCCGCGGTGTTTTGACTAACCCAGTTGTTGATGACCGTCACCGCGTCGGGTCGGTTGAAGTCGAGCGCTGTGACGGATGCGGAGTAGTACTCTCTGCAGTCGCTGGTGAACCGCTTCTGGAGTTGCGTCCCCTTGCGCAGCCAGAGCGAGTTGGCGATGTCGAGCCGCACTTTCTTGTCAGCGCCGGTGAGCTGGTCTCGCAGTGCCTGGTTGCCGACGCTGACCGCGACACGGTCCTGGCCGGCCAGGTTCAACGCGCCGGCCATGGCGTCGTACGTCTCACCGCCGGCGCCGTGCATAGTCATCTGGAGCGCGAGCGCGATGCTCAAGGGCGATATGAACACATTCTCCTGCGGCCTCGAGACCGTGAGGTAGCTGAAGATATCGAGGCCGAGTTTGTTGTCGGCCCGCACGAGTTCGGTCATCGGGGCCGGGGCGGGCTGCGCGCCGGCCGAACTGACGATGGCAATCGCGAGCAATAGACTCATGGTTCCTCCTGACTGCTACTCCGGTGGCTTGCTGCTTGCTCCGACATGGTACGTTCAGCATAGTGCGTCGGACACCCCTTGAGACAGGCTAACCGGGCCGCGGCACTCTGTCAAAGACGACTTACCGCGGGCGGGCGGCACCTATTCCCGGTCCGCGGGTTTCTTGTGGTCAAAGGCACGGAAAGGAAGAGGACCAGGGGATCAGGAGAGCGAGTGACGGCGCTACGCGAAGACGGCGAGCAAAGCCGACGCGATGATGGGGATTTCGTCGCGGCGGATGGTACGGAAATCGAGCACGTACTCGCCGTGTTCGACCCGGCCGAACACCGGCGGCCGGTTGAGCCGCATCCGGCGGGCGAGTTCGTCGACGTGCATCACGGCGGGCCGGATTGCGACCACGCGTGATTCGAGGCTCTCAGTTGCCAGGGAGCCGCCGCCGATTTCCGAAAGCGCGGGCTTGACCGCGAGCCGGGCCTTGTCCTTGAGGTCGACCTGCACTCGTCGCAGGAGGGCTCTTGCCTCACGTTGCATCTGGGCCGGGGTCTTGAGCAGCAACTGAAACAACGCGTGCTCTTTCAATACCCGCTCCTCATCGAGGAACATCTCAAGCATCCGCTCCAGCACCGCGTAGGTCAGCTTGCCGCAGCGCAGCGCGCGGGTAAGCGGGTGCTTCTTCATCGCGGCGACGTACTTCTGTCTCCCGACGATGATGCCGGCCTGGGTCGCGCCGATAAGCTTGTCCCCGGAGAAGCAAGCGACGTCGGCGCCGGCCGCGATTGACTCCTGTACCAACGGTTCCTTGGGCAGCCCGTACTTCGAGAGGTCAATGAGAGCGCCTGAACCGAGGTCGTCCATGACCGGGATCTTGTGCTCGCGACCGAGCGCGACCAGTTCCTCGAGGCTGACTTCCTTGGTGAATCCGGAAATCTTGTAGTTCGAGGTATGGACCCGCAGCAGCAGCCCGGTTTCCGACGTGATGGCGTTCTTGTAGTCTCGCTGGTGAGTCCGGTTGGTGGTGCCGACCTCGACCATTTTGCACCCGCTCTGCTGCATCACGTCTGGGATGCGGAACGCGCCGCCGATTTCGATGAGCTGGCCGCGCGAGACAATGACCTCTTTGCCCCTGGCCATCGACGAGAGGATGAGCATCGTGGCCGCGCAGTTGTTGTTGACGACCATCGCCGCCTCGGCGCCGGTCAGTTCGCAGAGCAGCGGCTCGATGTGTCGATAACGGCTGCCGCGCCGGCCGGTCTCAGTGTCTATCTCCAGACTCGAGAAATGTTCGCTCACGTCGGCCAGGGCTTCTTGCGCGGCGTGAGCCAGGGGCGCGCGCCCGAGCCCGGTGTGCAGGATCACACCCAGCCCGTTGATTGCCCGCGTCAGCGTCGGCTTGCGCTCGCGTTCCAGCCGCCGCACCAGTTCATCCTGCGCGAAGGCCGCGGTCTCGCCCGCCTGTATCTTCTGACGCAGTTCGTCGAGGTACACCCGGATTGCCCGTACCGCCATCCGGCGATGCAGGTGCTCAAGTACCGGCCTCAATCCTTCACTCTCGAGCAGCTTGTCAACGGAAGGCAGAGAGCGAAAACTGGCCCCGTGGTCCAGTGGTCCAGTGGTCGAGTGTCCAATCGGGGGACCTTCACTTGACCTCTTGACCACTTGAGCACTAGACCGCTGCTTCTTCACTGGTGCACCAGCGTCTCTCTGACAAACGTCGCGCGGCGCTCGTCGCGCTCCGCCGCGGTCAGGCTCTCGCCCAGCATGACCTGCAGGTTCGCCGGCCGTACCAGAATAAGCAGCCTAGTTACCTCGGCGAGACTGATTTCGTTCACGATGCCGAGCGCAACCCCAAGCCTGAGGCTCGCAATCAGGTTTATCGCCTCGTCCGACGAAAGGACGCGCGCGCTCCGCAGCAGCCCGAACGAACGGAAGACCTTGTCCTCGACCTCAACTCGCAGCTTCTTCATCAGGTACTCGCGCGCCTTGCGCTCGTACTGAATGACCTGCCGGCTGATATCGGCTATCGTCTCGATGATTTCCCATTCGGTCTGGCCCACGGTCTTCTGGTTGGAAATCTGGAAGAAATTACCTTTGGTCTCGCTGCCCTCGCCATACAGTCCGCGCACCGCCAGCCCGATGTGCAGGGCCCCGCGCAGCACTTTCTCAATCTCGCGGGTGCTGACGAGCGCGGGCAGGTGCACGAGCACCGAGGCCCGCATGCCGGTGCCGAGGTTGGTCGGGCACGCGGTCAGGAAACCGAACTCGGTTGAGAACGCGTACTGCAACTGCGTCTCGAGCTTCTCGTCGAGCGCGGCTGCGGCGGTGAATGCCTCCGGGAAGTCGAGGCCGGAAGCCATCACTTGGAACCGGAGGTGATCCTCTTCGTTGACCATCAGGCTGACAGTCTCGTCTTTGCTGACGTACAGCCCGCGCCTCGCCTTGGAGGCGACAAAGTCCGGTGACACCAGATGCCTCTCTACCAGGTACTGGCCGTGCGGTTCGGAGAGCTGCTCGTTGTCAAGAAACTGACCCTGGGTCAGGTAGCCAGCGTCGGAGAGCGCCCAGCGTACGCCTTCAACGGTACGCTCGTGGTCGCTCGGCCTTGCCCGATGCGGAAACGGCACGTCTGAAAGGTTCCGTGCAAGGCGCACGCGCGTCGAAATGACGACGTCGGCTTCCGGCCCGGCAGCCGAGAGCCACTTGCCTACGACGTCGCCTGCGAGTTTCATAAGAGCGGAAGGAGTCCATGGGTCGATGATTCCAGGATTCGAGTGTCAGGACACTTGACCCCTCGATTCCTTGACCCCTTGAATCCTTCTCTGTTCATTCCGCCTCCGCCTGCTTCAGTTGGTCGCGCAGGGCCGCGGCCCTTTCGTAGTCCTCTGCCTGAATCGCGCTGGACAGGGCATCGCGGATCTTCTGGACGTTTATCTTCACCTGCGCCTGCTTCCGGCCGCCGCTCGCGGTCCGACCGACGTGCTGCACCGCGCCGTGAATCCGACGCACCAGGGGCACGAGTTCGTCGTGGAACGAAACGTAGCATTCGGCGCAACCCAGCCGCCCCTGTCGCTTGAACTCGGCGTACGACATGCCACACTTCCCGCAGACCAGCCTGGTGTCACCTTCGTCAACTCGGTTCTTCAGATCGGCGATGATCTCCGCGACCCCGGCCTTCAGTTTCTCGACCTCGGTGAACCCACGCTGCCGCGCGCAGGAGCCGCAGACCGAAATCTCCGTGACCTTACCGTCCTTGTCGAGCTGGCTGACCTTCATGGTCGCCTCGACCTTGCCGCACAGGTCACAGAGTTTCATGAGAAAGGATTCAAGGGGTCAAGGATTCCAGGATTCAAGGGCCGGGCAAACGAGGAATCAGAGAATTGAGGGGCCGAGGATTTCAGGATTCGAGGGTCAGGACACTTGACCCCTCGATTCCTTGACTCCTTGAATCCTCTCATGCTCACTTCTCCTCGGCCAGCTTGCCGTCGGCGAGTTGGAACCGGCGCGTCGCCCGGTCCGCCACTGCTCGATTGTGGGTCACCACCAGAGTCGTCATCTTCCTTTCACTGCTAAGTCGCACCATCAGATCAACCAGCGCCGCTGCCGAAGTCACGTCGAGGTTGCCCGTCGGCTCATCCGCCAGAATCACCGCCGGGTTGTTTACCAACGCGCGCCCCATTGCCGCGCGCGCCTGCTCGCCGCCCGAAAGCTCGGCCGGCCGGTGAGAGAGCCGGGACACGAACCCGATCTCTTCAAGCACCTGGTGCGCACGAGCCATGGCCTCGGGCCTTGCCACGCCCGCGACCAGCAGCGGCATCGCTACATTCTCCAGAACTGTAAACTCAGACAAGAGGTGATGAAACTGGAAAACGAACCCCAGTTTCCGGTTTCTCAACTCGTGGAGCTGCGATTCAGAGTAGCTGAAAACGTCCAGCGAATCAAGAAGCACGCGGCCCCGAGTCGGCCGGTCCAGCGCGCCGAGCACGTGCAGCAGCGTCGATTTGCCCGTGCCCGACGGCCCGAGAATCGCCACCAATTCGCCCCGCCGCACCTCCAGGTCCACGCCCCGCAGGATTTCCAGCCGCTCGGCCCCGGTCTCGAAAACGCGCCAGACGTCCTGCGCCTGAAGAACAGGCGCGGGATCGGTGGCCGGAGTCCGGGGATCGGGGATTCCGGACCCTGACCCCTGACCCCTGACCCCTGACCCCTCACTCATATCGTATCGCCTCCAGCGGCACGAGCCGCGCCGCCTTCAGGGCCGGGTAGATGGTGGCCGCAAAGGTGATGACGATGGCGGCGACGCAAACAAGGATGAAGTCCTGCGGCAGTATCTGTACCGGCAGGTTCTTGATGAAATAGACGTCGCCGGGCAGCGAGACGAACCGGTACTTGTTCAACAGCCAGCACGCCACGAGGCCGAAGCCCGCGCCCGCGAAAGTGCCAATGATGCCGATGAACCCGCCCGCCAGCACGAAGATGCGCGTCACCGTCGATGACTTCGCGCCCATCGCCTTCAGGATACCGATTTCGCGGGTCTTACGGATGACCATCATCGTCAGCATGCCGATGATGTTGAATGCGGCAACGAGCACAATCAGTACCAGCACGATGAACGTCACGACCTTCTCCAGCCGCAGCGCGGTGAAGAGATTGCGGTTCTGCATTATCCAGTCCGTCGCCCGGTAGGGATAGCCGAGTTGCCGCGTGATGCGCCGCGCGATGCGGTCCGACGCGTAGACGTCCTTCACTCGAACCTCGAAGCCGGTAATCATGTCCTCCATACCGAGAAACTGCTGGATACTAGCCAGCGAGAGATAGATGAAGCTTGTATTATACTCGTACATGCCGGAGTCGAAGATGCCGTTCACGCGGAAGTAGCGGGTACGCGGCATGAACCCGAGCGGGGTGCTGGTTCCGCCGAACGGCGAGGCGAGGTTCAGCCTGTCCCCGACCGAAAGCCCCAGCATCCGCGCCAGTTCAACGCCGATGACCACCCCGCTCGAATCGAAGTCGAACTTCCCCTGAACGATGGTGCCCGAGATACCGGTGACCTCGTGCTCATGCTCCGGGTCGACGCCGCGAATAACCACGCCCTCGACCCCGTTCTCGGTGCGCACCAGGGTCTTGGCGTAGATGAAAGGCGCGACCGACACGACGCCGGGAACCCGGACAATCTCCCGCTGAAGCGAATCGCCGCCTGCCGGATAGGGAATCGGCGCGTAAGAGTACTTGGCCACGACGACGTGCGGGGTCGCGCCGAGAATCCGGTCTTTCAGTTCCTGGTGGAACCCATTCTCGACCGAGAGCACGATGAGGATTGCGGCCACGCCGACGAACACGCCGCCCATCGCAATCGCGGTGATGCCGGAGATGATGCGCCTGCCCCGCCCGCGAAGGTACCGCCGGGCCATGAACAGTTCAAATCGCATGGGCAGGACTCAAGGGGTCAAGGATTCGAGGGGTCCAGCGTTCCGGCACTAGAATCCTGGATTCCTTGACCCCTAGACCCCTTTCCTAGTCCTTCTGCGGCCGAAGCTGCGGGAAGAGGATGACGTCGCGAATGGTCTGGCTGTTGGTGAGCAACATGGCGATGCGGTCGATGCCGAGGCCGAGGCCGCCGGTCGGCGGCATGCCGAACTCCAGGGCCGTGCAGTAATCCTCGTCAACCGTCGCAAACTCCTCGTTCTGCGCCATGCCTTCCTCGAACCGCTGCCGCTGCTCCGCCGGGTCGTTGAGCTCGGAGAATGCGTTGCCCAGTTCCATGCCGCATACCACCGGCTCGAACCGCTCCACCAATTCCGGGTTGTCGCGGTGACTCTTGGCCAGCGGCGTCGTCACCTTCGGGTGGTCCATCACGAACGTCGGGTCGATGATGTGGTCCTGAATCAGCTCGGAGAAGAGCTTGTCCAACAACTTGGCCCGCGAGATGTCATCCCCGGTCTGGACGTTGAACCGCGCCGCGACCTTCTTGAGCATGGGCACCGAGAGTGACATCGGGTCGGCCTCAATCCGCGCGGCCAGCGTATCCACGAACTTCAGCCGCTGCCACGGCCGTCCGAAGTCAACCAGGTGGTCGCCGAACGGAATCTCCGTCTTGCCGCAGACTTCCGTTGCGAGGAACTTGAACATCTCCTCGACCAGCGCCAGCACGTCGTTGTAGTCGGCATAGGCCCAGTACAACTCCATCTGCGTGAACTCGGGGTTATGGGTCCGGTCCAAACCTTCGTTCCGGAAGTCCTTGCCGATTTCGAACACCTTTTCCAGCCCGCCGACAATCAACCGCTTCAAGTACAGCTCATCCGAAATCCGCATGAACATCTTCTGCTCAAGCACATTGTAGAAAGTCTCAAACGGCCGCGCCGCAGCCCCGCCGTAAATCGGCTGCAGGATTGGCGTCTCGACTTCGGTGAACCCGCGTTCGGAGAGAAACCGACGCACGAGGCTTGTAACCTTGGTTCGGGCAAGCAGCACCTGCCGTGACTCCGGGTTCACAATCATGTCGACGTAGCGCTGACGGTAGCGGGTCTCGACGTCCTTCAGACCGTGGAACTTCTCCGGCAGCGGGTGCAGCGACTTGGTGAGCAGGACCAGCTCTTTCACGTTCACGGTTACCTCGCCGGTCTTGGTGCGGAACATCTCGCCCCGTGCGCCCACAAAGTCGCCCAAGTCGAGTAGGCTCAGGTTCGCGAACGCCTGCTCCCCCAGCGTGTCCCTGCGCAAGTAGAGCTGGAGCTTGCCGGTCTCGTCCTGAATGTGGCCGAACTGCGTCTTGCCGTGCTCCCGGCGCGACATCAGCCGGCCGGCAACCCGCACCTCGGCCGAGAAGGGGACTGTCCCCGCATGGGGACTGTCCCCAAAGCCGCTGGTGGGAACTGTCCCAGGCCTCTCGAACTCGGCTACTGCCTGCGCATTCGTGTGCGTCCGGTCCCACTTGTAGACATATGGGTTGACGCCGGCCTCGCGTAGCTTTGCCAACTTGGCCTGCCTGATTTCGCGGTCATGGCCGCTGGTGGGGACTGTCCCCGAACGGGGACTGTCCCCAGAGCCCGCTGTTCCGGTCGGAGTCGGTTGCTGCTCCTGTGGATTGTCGCTCATCGGGCACAACTATATCAGTGGTAGAAACGAAGTCAAACGGACGAAGGAGCCCAGAAGCTGGACCACGCGTTCACCACAAAGTCACCAAGAGGATTCCGGCTTGAGTTGCCTGCGGATGCGTTGCGCCCATGGGGGGCTGTTGCGGTCTGCGGAAAGAGGGCTAGCTGACTACCGACGCAACGACGGACGTGAGGACGAGTCGCGCGCCGCGACTACTTCTTTGCGTGACCCCGGGCTATGAGCCAGCTCCGCTCCGCGACTCTCCAGATAGGATTCGAACCGTCGTAATGGACAAGCTCCCCGTATACACGCCACGGTTGGCCCTCGCTCCAAAGCTGAAGGCTCCGGACGATTCGCCTTTCGGGCGGCTGCGAACCTAGTCCGAGGTGGCCGCCTGCCTCGGTCCGGACCTGGTAGACTACGCCGGTCGGTCGCACGACACGTCCGCCAGTGGTATCCCCTTCGTCGAGCAGGCGCTTGACCGATGCGGGGTCGGCGATGCTCGATGTCTCGCGCAGCCATGCCGAGTAATCATCGAGCGTCCTGGGCGTGAACATCGTGTCCGGATTCTCGGATTTCAGCGGGAACCTTGGGAGACCTTGCTCTTTTCCAAAGAGAGGACCTACCAGACCGAGGGGGAAGTCTTCGGTGTCCGGGGTGACGTTGTTGTATGGCCCGGAGAATAGAACCTGACGGACTACGAGCCAGTTGTCTTTGCGGACGTACCACACAACCTCAACTCTTGCAGGCCCTCCACTACGATCTTGACGTTCGGCCTGCAGGACATAGCAGTCCTGTTTCCCGACCTTTTCGACGCCGGCTACGTCATATCGCTTGTAGTTCCATTCCGAGTCGCCGGCAAGACCAGATGTCGCTGGTTCCCACGTCTTGACCATCCACCAGTCGCCGACTCGCCATCGCGGGGTGTATCGGGACAGCCTGACTGATGGTGCACACGCGACCAGCGTCAGGACGGCTATCATGACGCTTCGAGCACGCGCCACTACTTCCCCTTGTGGCCGACCGCGATGAGCCAACTTCGCTCGGTTACGCTACGAGTACTATTCGGGCCGCTGTACCCGACAAGTTCCTCGAACGGTCGCCATGGCAGGTCGTCGCTCCAAAGCTGAAGACTCTGCGTGATCTCGCGTTCACCGGGCTGAGGGCCCGGAATGACGTTGCCGCCTAGCTCATTCCGCACTTGGTAGACTGCTCCGGAAGGTCGCACAACTCTGATGTCGGCGGTATCCCCTTCGGCAAGGAGCCGCTCGACCAGCGCCGGGTCGGCTGGGCGCGATATCTCGCGCAGGTACGCATAGCAGTCGTCGCGTCTCTCTTTCTTGAAGACCGTGTCCTGGTTCATGAGTTGCAGCGGGAACCTCGGCAGCCTCGGTTCTGCCACGAAAGGACCGAACAGCCCAAGTGGGTGATATCTCACCATCGGCGGAAGCGGTTCGCCGTCGGCCCTGTGCATCATCACCGTTCGACGAACGGCGAGCAAGTTGTCAGTGCGGACGTGCAGTACGATGTCGACGATACCAGATGAGCCTATGCTGGGCCGCCTGCTGCCTCGAATCTCGAGGACATAGCAGTCGTTTTGCCCAACCTTCTCGATGCCGGCCACGTCGTACCGTCTGTAGTTCCACTCCCAGACACCGCGATTGGGCCATATCTCCCACGTCTTGACTATCCACCAGTCGCCCACGCGCCATTTCGGCGCGTATCCTGATGACCTGACTGATGGTGCGCAAGCAGCGACCGCTAGCGCGGTCAGAACGACTCTCGTCAGTCGCATGGTGATTCCATTTCGCGTCAGTCCATTAATGTTCTCGCGAGCCCGTTACCTGTGAGTGTAAGCTGAGACATCACGCTGTCAAGCGTGCATGCTGCCGGACAATCGGGAATCGGTCTTGGGATTCATGGTCTATGGCTGGGATTCCCGATCCTGCGCGCCGCGATTAGCCGTTGGCTGTGAGCTGTGCGCTGTCAGTGGCGGTCAGGAGAGAAGAGCGCCCGTCGGCCCGGCAGGGCTCCGATAGTGGCCTACCTTGACACGCTTCCGGGTAGAAATCGGGGAAGTGGAGCTTGTCCAGAAACTCGAGTCGAGCCTCCGCAAGCCACAACTGGTTGGTGGCGACCAGTTCATCGGACACAACATGAGGTAGCGCACGAGTGCCGCGAGGTAGTTTTCAGACAAGCTCTGTGTCCCGCATTTCGCCTAAGACAGTCGCGTCGGGAGGCCGCACCCCCCGACCTCGTCTGACTATGATGTAGCCGCTCCTCCAAGTCCACGTCTCAGCGTATCCCAGCAGCCCTTCCTGTTCGGGATCGACTATGACATCTACGAGCATGGCCTCTACGAGCTTCAGCGCAGTATCTTCTCGGCCAAGTAAGCCGGGATGTGCAGTACTTCCTGCAACAGCAGCGAGGCCGTGAAACTCTCGCCACCGCTCATATGGGCGATTTCGCGCAGAGCCCAGACTCTCGAGCGCATCGGTAAGCCCAGGAAGTCGCCGTAAGAGCTAATCCCGAGGGGCTTCGCTATGCGCGGCATCGCGACGATGGCTTGGAACTCGGCGTCCGCGTACATGAGCTTTCGCCGGAGCAACTCCAAGTCCGTCTCATCGAGTGAGGCGACAATCCTATCTAGCGCCGCGGCTGCGCGGTATGCCCGGGCCACACTGTCTTGCTTCGCTTGCCTCACCTGAGCTATGCTGTCCTGCCTGGCGCGCTCTATTGCTGCCGCCATGTCTCTCTTCGCTCTGGCCTGTTGTTCGACGTCAACTCGGTGCGCCTCGATGGCGGCCGCATAGGCAGCTCTTGTGAGCGATAGGTCGCGGCTTGGAACCTGGGCACCAACCGCAGTGACGGTGAGCACGGTGTCGCTCGTGAGCACCGGCAGTGAGCCGAGATGGTCCTTCAACTCCAGGCTCGCCCCTCCGTAGCTGTCCGGGCCAAGCGTCGCCACTTGGGTACCTCCGCACTTCACCACCACGGGTAACGGTGTCGTGAGCCGGCTTGTGTCGATGAGGGTGGCTGTCCGCCTGAATGTCCCGAGAGAAGCCAGGGCCATGCCGGCGAGTGGACCGATGCTGACCGCCAGAATGTCCCGTCCGAGTACGACGCGCCCCGACCGTGACAACCACAGGTACGCGACACCGCCCGCGAGGGAAGCGGCGACGGTGGTAGCCCACACGGCCGGCACAGGGCGGTACTTCACCGTGCTTGTGCGCACCCTCGTGTCCTTGACGAACGCCGTGCTGTAGGCGCGGAAGCGGGCGACCGGGCGTTCAGACGTCGGCTCAGACCTAACGTCCAGGTTGGTCACCAGTTCTGTCGTGTCGCTGCGAACAACTGCCGTCTTCGTGTTCACCACCTGCACGGCGCACCGCATGGACGCGAGCGCCAGCCCCAAGGCTAGCGCCAACGTCGTGTGACGCGCTATTTTGCCACCCACTCTTGCTTCCTTTCGTACACCATGATGCATCCGTCTCGGCAAGCGACGTACACGAAGCTGTCTGCAACGGCGACGCTCATTGGTTCTGCCGACGTCGTGGGTACTTTCAACAACTCACTTCCGTCGGTGCGCGACAGAATGTGCAAGGATTCGGGGTAAGAGTACAAGTGGCACCACGACGTAACGTAGAGGAGACTGTCATCGACAGCCATATCCTTGGCGCCCCTGACCTGAATCGAGCCGATGTCTACTGGATTCGTCGGGCTTGTGATGTCAGTTATGCGCACATAGCTCTGGCATGAGTAATACAGCGTATCCCGCCAGATCGCCGGATGCCCGAGTTGGTAGCTTGAACCGCCCAGCCCGCAGACACGCGCCGGCATACTCGGATTGGAGACATCGATCCCCACGATGCCGCTGAGCTCGCTCGTCACGTATATGTAGTTGCCGGACTTCACCATGTGTCCGAAACCATAAGAACGGGTGTCTTGTATCCTGCAGCTTCCCAGAATCACGGGTGCTGCTGGTACGGATACGTCTGCAACGTAGAAGTCGTTCCGGAAGTCCAACGCGTATGCAAGACCCCCCTCGCAATAGACGCCAAACGCGCCCGCGCACGTATCCAGCGAGCTGAGCAGTCGCGGGGAGCAAGGGTCAGTGACGTCAAAGAAGGCAGGGGGTCGTGAGGAAGGGTAGGAGGCATCGGCAACGCACACCAAGCTCCCGGACACGTGCACATCGCAGAAGTAGCTGTCGTTCCCGCCCCTGCCAGTGCATCTGCCCATCTCGACCGGCACTCCGGGATTCGCCAAGCTGAGTACGATTAGCCAGCTGTCACCTACAGCATAGAGGTACGCGCCCGCAATCGCGAAGTCCAGGGCGGAGCCGGGGGTATCATACGTACTGAGCAGCGTGAGCGAAACGCGGGGAACAAGCCTCACCACCGTCGTGCGGTCCTCGCTCCAATTGCCGCCACGGTCATAGGCGACGGCCCGCAATCTGTGAATGCTGCATGATGTGTCGAGGTCAACGGCTGCATCCAGCGGCGATTGCCCGGCAACGGAAAGCAGCGAGTCGTCAAGATAGAGCGCGAGCTTCGAGAGGTTGCGGTCATCGGCCTCTACGTGAAGGAGCATGTCGCCTTTGACGGAGTCCCCGTCGGATGGCGATACAATCTTCACTCGCGGCGGTTTGACATCGAGCACGGCGTCGCAGCCTAGTCCAAGTGCAAGCACGAGCCCGCCCACTGCCGTCACGATGATAGGCGTCGTTAGCCGTTTGACAACCCGCATCAGGGATGAAAGACCGTCAGTGGGCATCGCCACAGAGTATTCCTGCGAGGACGGGTGCTAAGCGGAGCCGCGGCCAGCGCCAGACGTCTGCGACCGACTGCTTCGAACCGGTCGGGGGCTCCACGGCGACTGCTCCCATGGGTCTAGTCAAGCATGCGACAACACTATGGTTATCGGGTTATCGGGGACGCTAACCATTTTCCGTGTATCCGTCAAGGTTGGGCGACCTTGTGCCGACATAGGCTGTGTTTTAGAACGGGGTAGGCCGACGTCAAGCGCGCGGGCGGGCATGCCGAATGCGCTTCCGCGCATCAGACGTCCCTCACTGCGTCCCCGGAGTTCGGGTCGCTGGGAGTTGCCGCGAAAGCCAAGACTACCTGCTCGGCTACGTCCCTCGACTTATCGGCCGGAGTCTCGTGTCTACAGTTAAACTTCGGCAGCTCGCCATGTAGCTTCTCGAAGGCCTGCAGAAGTGCTCCCTCGAAGAGTATGGGATTGTCTGTGCCGACGTCACAGCACGGAAGTAGGTGTAGCTGTATCTTAAGCGAGTCAGTCCCGAACTGCTTCACTATCTCAGCGCGGTCCCTCTTTCTTGGCCCGCGTCCGCAGTAGTTGTCTTCCGGGTCGCAGAGCCAGGCAATCACCGCGGCAAGACCCATGAGCGCCTCGCACCTGTAGTAGTCGTTGTCGTCCCGCCCCCCGCCCTTCCCAATGTACACGATGCGAGAACGTCCGCGCTCGTAGTTAATCGGTTGCGCGGTCGCTATCAAGTAGGCGTAGGCACAGCCGTCTTTCCGGGGGTCGAGGATTTTCCATAGCTCCTTGAGTTGTGCCTTTGGCTCGAACTCGAATGTCCCGAGCTTGGTTGGACTCATACTGGTCACTCCCTTCGAGTCCGGACATCGAATCTCATCTCCGCTGATGCCGGACGACCTTGTGCTAACATAGACTGCATATTAAGACGGCGGCAGACGTTTGTCAAGCGCGCGGGCAAGACGGCTGACAGCCTACGGCTCACGGCTTACGGCGTTTGCGGACAGGCTTCCCCGGCGGCTTGTCGCGAACGACGGGCGAGCGTTCCCGGGCGCGGAGTTCGGCCATGATTCTGCGGCCGCGGGCCGTGGATTCCTTGAGGTCGTCTTTGACGCTGATGCCCTTTTCGCGGCGCAGCCTCTCGCGGTCGGCCCGCATCTTGTGCAGCCAGTCCATCCAGTCCAGACCATCTATCTGCATCCGGTCAGCATAGCAGGCCCTGGGCTGTTGTCAAACGGCAAGGGATGCCCCCAGAACCGAGATAGGGCCAACCACAGAGGCCACGGAGAACACAGAGTGGGTGAAGCCGGATTCCGGTCCGTACCTCAGTTGGCTCTGTGCGCTCTGTGGTTCAATGTCGGATTCAGGGGGGTGCCCTTGCAGACAGGACGCGGAGAGATTTCCCGACTTCGTGTGCGCCGCGCACCGTAGGAACGAACGCAATGACAAACAGCACAGGAACCGGACGGCGGTCATGAACTAACGGTTACGCCGAAGACGGCAGCGGCGATGGAGCGGAGCGTATCGCCGTCGAGTGACTTGGCTTCGTGGTAGTCAATCACATCGGCTGCGGCCATCTGGAGAGATTTGTCACCGAACTTCCGAGACAGGCGGCCAAGCTGCTGGGCGAAGTTAAAGTAGGGTATCATGCCGCGGCCGGTGATGCCTCTTTCCGCAAGAACCGGCTTGAGTGCTCGCGCGATTGCGGACGCGAGCGCCGCACCTTGCTCTTGCAGGGAAACCTGTTCTTTGACCGTGCTGCCTGCGCGGAGCGTGGCCCGGCCTCTCTCGAGCGCGTCTTCGTAGGACGTGCGCCGCCGGCGAGGCGGCTTCGCCGGCTTGCCCAGCTTCTTCGCTTTGGGCATTGCATATCCCTGTTGCTCGAACCGCAGGAAGCAGTCACCAAGCAGTTCCTGCAGCAATTCCGGGTCGAGGCCGAGGTTGGCCCACTTGCGGATGACAAGCTCGATGGCGTGGACAAGCCGCTCACTGGTTTCGGTCCGGAATGCCTTGACCAGTTCGTGTACGAATCGCCGATAGACGTTGATGTACGGTGTCGCAACCCCGACCCGGTTGATGCGGCGTTCTGCTCTGGCTTTGACCAGCCGCCAGGCCCGGCTCTGGCTCATCCCGAAGACGTTCAGGGTCCAGTCATAGGTGCGAATGCGAGCAAATACCGCCTGAGTCTCAGCGGTCAGAGGCAGCGGTTTCACCGGGTTTTGCTCCCGGAAAGGCGATACACGAGAAGTAGCTTCAGGCGACTCGGCGAATCCAGCATAACACTCGTATTATCCGCGTGTTGGGGCACAAGGCAAGGTCGGCGATGCAGGGGTAGGGGTCGCCCCCTAAGCAGCTTTTGAGTTAGCTTTCGACCAAGCTATGAACAATGCTCTGAAATGAGCTTTGAGTTGTGCTTTCAGCGATGCTTTGACGTGTGCTTTCGACGGAGCTTTGAACTGAGCGATGAAACATGCGATGCGTTGAGCTTTAAACGAAGCTATGCGCCAAGCGATGAAACGAGCTTTGACCCGAGCTTTGAAAGGTGCTCTGAAATGAGCTTTCGAAGGAGCTTTCTCGGAAGCTTTCCGGCAAGCTTTCCAGCGAGCTTTGCGGAAAGCTGTTGCGAGTTGCGGGTTACGAGTTGCGAGCTAGCGGACCGGAGCTTGAGCTGCGTCGGCTGCTGTCGCCGTTCAGAGTCAATACGCTGGACAGTGTGCGGGCCGTCTTCTACACTTAGATATCATGGGTAGAATCCTCTGCATTGACTTTGGCAAGCGCCGGACCGGCGTCGCGGTCTCGGACGTAACGAAGACCATCGCCCAAGGCCTGCCGACAATCGAACACAAAGACGAACAGCACCTGCTCAAAGCTCTGCGACAAGTCATCAGTGAGCAGGAAGTGGATGAGGTCGTTTTCGGGCTGCCTTTGGCTCAATCCGGCAAGCCGAGCAAGCGGTCGGAACAGGTTCGGTCCTTTGCCGGGCAACTGAAGAAAGCAACCGGCCTGCCGGTGGAGTTCCGCGACGAGCGGTTCTCCACGGTGCGTGCAGCGCACGTGCTTGAACGTACGTACTTCGACCCCGAGAAGAAGGTACACCATCAGCCACGTATCAGCCACGGTGCGCCGAAACACAAACGGGCAGTGGACCGTATCGCGGCGACCATCATCCTCGAAGACTTCCTCGCATCCCGGAGCTAGGACATTCAACCACAAAGACACCAAGACACCAAGGTCTCAGCCCTGACCTCTTTGTGCCTTTGTGCCTTGGTGGTGAGCTTCCTTTCCTGTTCCGCGCCGGCGCCGCAGCCGAATGGCAAGCGCGTCGAGGTAGACGTTCGACCAGAGCTCCGCATCAGCACCCTGGCCGACACGCTGGCCGCGAAGCACATCATCGCTAACCGGGCTCTATTCCACTTCTATTCCTGGTACTACAACTACGCGCCGCGCATCCGGCCCGGCCGGTACCGCCTGCCGGTCGGCGCGGGCGAAAGGCGCGCTCTCAAGCTGCTGTCAGGCGAGGAACCCGCGCTTGTGCTGGTCACGATTCCCGAAGGCTATACAGTGAACCAGGTTGCTGCCGCGCTTGAGGGACGCGGCATCTGTCGAGCCGATAGCTTCCTTGCCGCCTGTGCGGATACCGACCTGCTCCGGGAGTCCGGCGTGCTCGCGCCCACGGCCGAAGGCTACCTGTTTCCGGAGACCTACGAATTTCTGACCAACTCGCCGCCCGGCGATGTTGTGCGCCGCCTGCTACGCCAGTTTTCCTCCGTCTTCTCTGAACTCCAGGACTCGTTCCCCGCGCCTTTCCCCCCGCTCTTCACCCCTTCGCAGGTCGTGATTCTGGCGTCGATCGTCGAGCGCGAGGCGCAGGTTTCCGCCGAGTTTCCACGTATCGCCGGCGTTTTCACGAACCGCCTCAGGCGGCGAATCCCGCTCCAGTCCTGCGCCACGGTCGAGTACCTCCTGCCCGAACGCAAGGGAATCCTGACGGTGGCCGACACGAGAATCGAGTCGCCGTACAACACCTACCTCCATGCGGGCCTGCCGCCCGGTCCAATCTGCAACCCCGGACGTCGAGCGCTTGCGGCCGCGCTCAATCCTGAGCGGCACGACTATCTCTTCTTCGTCGCCAGCGGCGACGGCACGCACATCTTCTCCCGCACCCTGGCCGAGCATGCGGCCGCGACGCGTCGGGCTCTAAGCGACAACTGACCAAACCCCCGCCCCGCTTGACGTGGCCGAACCCGAGTGCTAGAATCAGCCGTTGACAGGTCACACTGTCAGGTTACGGATAAGGTTTTTTAGCAGCGTGTAGCCCGTCGAGTTCGGCGCGCTCGAAGTCCGGCACTGCCGGTCAGTAGCCCCCCACCGATTCGCACGCAAGGCAAACTAAGGAGTACACTATGACGATACGGTTGTCCTCCAAGTCCCTCGCGACCCTGATTGCCTCGGTCGCGCTTCTCGCCGGCCTTGCCGGCGCCCAACCCGAACCATGGGTCCACCCGGACGGGACCATTCACTATTACGATGCCATCCGCACGCCCGCAGGCATCAACTGGAATTTCGCCTGGGATTCGGCGCTCGGCCATGGCGGCTACCTTGCCACTGTCACTTCGCAGGCCGAGAACGATCTCGTGTTCAGTCTGGTTGACTCGAGTCTTTTCTGGTACGAGCGGCCGGGCACGGGCAAGCTTGCCGGCCCCTGGCTGGGCGGCACCCAGGACTTTGGCTCAATCGAACCGGACAGCGGCTGGCACTGGGTCACGGACGAGTCCATGGACTTTCTCAACTGGTCTTCGGGCCAGCCGGACAATCAGGGCAACGAGAACGCGCTCCACTTCGGCGAATCCGTCGGTGTGCGAATGCCGACCTGGGATGACGCGGACAGGCTTGACGACTCCATCCGTAGCTTCGTCAGAGAGCTCTCGGCCGACTCGACTACGGTCGGGCTGCGGTACTGGGACTCCCTGGCCTGGGAAGGCTACACGCTGTTCGTAAACAACGGAGGCAGGGCTTTCTACCTGATTGACAACAAGGGTCGCGCAATCCACCGGTGGCGCGTAACCGATAAGACCGTAGGCGCACTGTACCTGCTGGAGAATGGACTGGTGTCGCAGATCGGCAACCTGAACAACCCCAGCTTTCTCAACGGCGGTCGCGTATCACTCATTGACTGGGATGGCAACAAGACGTGGTCCTTCGACTATTCGGACAGCACTCACTGTCAGCACCACGACGCTATGTGGCTGCCCAACGGCCACATGGTGGCGATTGCCTGGGAGCTCAAGACCAGGGACGAGGCAATCGCGGCGGGCCGTGACACGACCAAGCTGACTGCCGGCAAGCTCTGGCCCGACCATATCATTGAGGTCGACACGGCGACCGACAACATCGTCTGGGAATGGCACATCTGGGACCATCTCGTCCAGGACTACGACTCGACCAAAGACAACTACGGGGTGGTCGGTGACCATCGCGAACTCATCGACCTGAACTTCGTAGACCAGGGCTCACCGAGCGCGGCCGACTGGATCCACGCCAACGCGCTCGACTATGATTCAGTGTTCGACCAGATCATGTTCAGCGCCCGCGACTTCGACGAAGTGTGGGTCATCGACCACAGCACCACACCCGAGGAGGCGAGCGGCCACACCGGTGGTCGCCAGGGCATGGGCGGCGACCTGCTTTACCGGTGGGGCAATCCTCAAACCTATCGCGCCGGCGACAGCGCGGACCAGCAGTTCTATCACCAGCACCACACCTCGTGGATAAGGCCCGGCTTGTCGGGCGCGGGCAACATCACAGCGTTTGACAACGGACTGCTGCGGCCGGGGTCGTCGTACTCGACCGCCATCGAGTTCACGCCCCCGGTTGACAGCTTGGGCCACTACGAAGCACCGGGACCCGGCCAGCCGTACGGCCCGGCGGCCCCGACCTGGCAGTACATTGCGACTCCGCCGGAGTCGTTCTACTCGTCCCAGTTAAGCAGCGTCCAGCGCCTGCCCAACGGCAACACGCTGATATGCGAAGGCAACAAGGGCCGGTTCTTCGAAATCGCCCCGGATACCCAGACAGTCTGGACGTACATAAACCCGGTCACTGACACGCTGCCCAAGTACCAAGGTACTGCTCCGAGGCAGAACGCGGTCCACCGGTCGCCGCGCTATGCGCCGGACTACGCCGGCCTGGTTGGCCACGACCTGACGCCGGGATACCCGGTCGAACTCTACGAAACCAAGCAGTACGTCGGCGTTAAGCAGGCGCCGCCTGCGGGCAGCGTTCCAGTCGGGCTGGCAGTCAGGCCCAACCCGTTCAGCCGGCAGGCGAGAATCAGCTTCAACCTGCCGCGCGCAGTCGCGGCTGAACTCGGCATCTACTCGGTTGATGGCCGGCTGGTCCGAATGCTGCCGGCAACCAGTGGAATCGTGTGGAACGGCGCCGACAATAACGGGCACCTAGTCGGCCGCGGTGTCTACTACTGCCGGCTGCAAGGGCCGACATTCAGTGCTTCTGCGAAGCTGGTAAAGACGGAATGACCGCAACCGGATGAACCGATGATGCGCACAACTCATGCTGCCGGGACGGCCTTGGTGCTGCTCGTGCTTCCCGCCCTGGCGCTGGCGACCGTCACATTCGAGCGGCGCTGGCACTGGTACAGTGAAGACGTCGGCCGCTCCGTCGCACTCACGGCAGACGGCGGGTATCTGGTCAGCGGTCAGACGTGGGCTGGTTCCAGCCAGTATGGCATTGTGCTGGCACGAACCGACTCATTCGGAGACACAACATCGGTCCAGCACCTGCCGGATGTAAGCAATGGAAGTGGCTACCTTTGTCAACTGCGCGGGGGCGATTTCGTCGCTGCCGGGATTCGAAACAGCGGCCACGTATTCGCGCGAGGTATCGACCCTTCGGGCGACTCGATTTGGAGCTACGATTCGCCGCAACGCGGCCTGGTGTTCGCGCTCATGGCTACGAGCGATGGCGGATGTCTCATCGCCGGCCGGGATTCCTCGCTGGACATGGGACTCATCAGACTCGATTCCGCCGGTCACGAAGAATGGAGTCACTCCTATGATGACCCCCACGTACAGGCCACCACTGCCTACGGCGTGGCCGAAACCCGAGACAGCGGTTTCATACTGTGCGGCGATGTCATCGACTACCTTGGGTCGTACGTCAGGCTCGTACGGACCGATGCCGCAGGCGAGACTCTCTGGACGCATCTCTACTCCGGCCCGGTCGGCCCGTCGCTGCAGGCGGTCCGCGAGACTCCGGATGGCGGGTGCCTGTCCGTCGGGCTGGAATTCGACACCCTCAGCGCCCAGAATGCGCTCTACCTAATGCGCACGGACCCGAATGGTGCAATCATCTGGACCCGCAGTATCTCGCTCCCCGGCGCCGGAACGCAGGCGACAACTCTGTGCGCAACCCGTGACAGTGGCTACGTGGTTGCGGGCTCGATTGACTGGGGCGACTCGGCCCGGGCCTTTCTGGTCAAGCTCGACGCCGACGCCGACACGGTCTGGACCAGTGTACTGCCCGGGAGCGGAAGGGAACAGGCCAGGGACGTTTGGCAGACCTCTGATGGCGGCTACGTGATTGCCGGCACGTCAAGCGCCCCGGCTGACAGCATACTGCTAGTGAAGACCGATTCGCTGGGCGGTATGCTGACCGGCCTGGCTGAAGAAAGTCCTCCCGCCGGCGAGCGCATCGCATTTTCGGTCGCGCCCAACCCCGCGAGCGGCTTCGCGACGCTGTCCTTCACTACACCAGTCGAGCACTCGGACGCAGAAGCGCTCAGCATCTCCATCTACGACGCCACCGGCCGCCAGGTTTCTCCGTCATTCGGACTTCGGGTTTCGCCCTTCCATTTGGACCTTCGGTCGCTGCCGGCCGGCGTCTACATGCTCAGGCTCGAATACGACGGCGACACGGCAACACGGAAGCTCGTTGTCGAGTAGCTTCGGGGCGCCGTTCTGCGCGACAACCGGCCAAAGCCCGCCCAATCAGTTTGACGCGGCCAAACCCGGCCGCTAGTGCCTAATTGCATAAATTAGCGATGGTATTTCTCAGTTGAGCTCCCCTGACTTCACGCTTGCGCCAGATGAAGGGTTTCGCGGTCGGGCCATAGGCGGCGATGAATGCCTCGATCG
>Ga0265595_1000223_pt1 | contig 54522 bp, 53 predicted proteins | sample saktaG_15_FD_190148 | JGI IMG/M metagenome (GOLD analysis project Ga0265595, IMG submission 190148) | Saline water microbial communities from Sakinaw Lake, British Columbia, Canada - sak_2013_06_06_50m | ecosystem: Environmental > Aquatic > Non-marine Saline and Alkaline > Saline ... | reverse complement strand
TATACCGAAACACGTGAGGCATAATAGTATAATATACATGTGCTATATCAAATAGTTTGCGGTCTGTAGGCACGGTCTAACCTGCCTTTGAAAAGGCAGGGATGCGGCCTGCTCTTTCTCCTCAAACTCCCCTCTCCTTGTCCTCTGATGCCAGACGGATCAGGGGATCGACGGCCTCCGGCGATGCCAGAGCCGCCAGAGCCAGTAAGTACAGAACCCGCTTTGTTCTTATTTCATCCACTCTCCTGGAGATGGTGGCGGTCATCATCAAAGAAAGATGTATCGATTCCGGAGGGAACGGTCATCGTGATTTGTCAATAGGCTGTTATTTATAGCATTAACTCCCATGTTTTAGGGGATATATTTAGACAGGTGGCCAATGCATATTGATTCAGGAAATGACGTATTCTCTAAATGCAAGGGATCGGATTTTCGATTATCGATATCAGTCTGCCCGATTCGAAGAAAACTATCCCCTACTCATTGGGAGTTAAGGTTTGAAATATCAAGATGAAGACGGGATAACGAAGCTCAACTGCCCCGCAAAACATGCCGGCCTAATTGATCATGTCTGGAGCCTTGGAGAGCTCTTGACTTTTCCGTACTACAAAACTAGAGCCGATTAGCGGTTCACGACCGAGACAGCGGTTGATCGACTTAAGTTAATGTAAAAACGGCGAGGGTTCACTTCATCCCCGACCTGAAGGTCGGGGTATTCGTGACCCTCCGCACTCCCAATGTAATAAGTGGGGGTCAGGCCGGATACCCTTGGAGGTCAAGTACCAGCAGCAGATCTCCGAGAGGGACGCAAGATCGTTGCATTCGTTCATGCAGAAGGATGCAAACCGCGATCCATTCGGAGTGCTCGTCACATTGAACGACGAGATCGACCTTGAAGATCCCGATATCGTCGCCCTGCCCCTATCGTCGCTCCTGCTGATGAGATGATTGCTGCTTAAGAGCCATCCCCTCCTCGATCTCCCGGGCAACTCCTGCAAGGGCCATCCACCGCCCGGTCATGGCGGAGAGCATCCTCGCCGCGCGAGCCTTGGCATATGGATCCTCCTGCCAGTCCAGGCCCTCGTAGCCCACGTCCATCAGTATGAGGCCCTCGGGAGGCGCCGCCGGAGCTCCGCGATTGATCGAGGAATCGAGAAGCTCCTCGATCCAGTCCAGGCTACGAAGCCCTGATCCGACCGCCTCGAGGGCGCCTGCTATGCGCCTTACCATGTTCCAGAGAAATCCTCCTGCCCTGATATCGAAGATGACCATGCTGTTCCTCTCATCGATATCGATACGCATCACTTCGCGAACGGTATCCTCCTTGGTCGAGGAGAAGTTCCTGAAGTCGTGGGCGCCGAGCAAGAGCTCGCCCGCATCCCGCATGGCCTCCAGGTCGAGGCCGGGGTGGTAAAGCAGGTAGCGATACTCACGCCACTCTGCGCTCCATCTCGCGGAGAAGCCGTACGGGGCCTTCGACCAGGCCCAGGTCCATATCTCGGGAGGAAGCCTGCTGTTGATCACACGGGGGCGGGCAAGGCATTCCGCCTCCTCCTCGATGTAGAAGTCAACCACCTGGCCTAGCGCGTTTACCCCCCTGTCGGTCCTTCCTGCGTAGCAGAAATCGCCCTTCTCGACGCCGATGTTCAGCAACGCCACCCGCAGGGCCGACTCGATCGTGGCAAGGCCTGGCTGGCGTTGGAAGCCATAGTAGCTGCCCCCGATATAGGCAAGCTTCATCGCCATCTTCATCCTGCCACCATCCAAGAAGGGACTCGAATATCCCCGGGATCGGATACGACCTCGATCTCACCATTCCCTTCGGGCATTCTATGCCACACTAGCGTCCTTGGATATCTCGAGGATCGGTTATGACGCCGGAAATAGCGCTTGCCCCGGCCGTTGCAGGCGAGCAGAGGTAGACCGAGGCCTCGCTGCTGCCCTGCCTCCCGACGAAGTTCCTGTTTGAGGTCGAGAGGCAGACCTCGCCTGGGCCGAGCAGGCCGAAGCTTCCGCCCATGCAAGGTCCGCAGCAGGGAGACTCGACGAGGGCGCCTGCCTCCATCAGCCTCTCCAAGAGGCCTGCGCGCAGGACCTTGAGGTACTCCGTGCGGCTTGCCGGGATCACTATCATCCTCACTCCTCGAGCGACAGGCTCATTCCCCATCAGGCGGCATGCAAGCTCTATGTCCTCGAACCTTCCGTTGGTGCAGGATCCAAGGAAGACCTGGTCTATCTTGGTCCCGGCCACCCGGCCTACAGGCTCCACCCGGTCGACTTTGTGGGGCAGGGCCACCTGGGGCTCGAGGTCGTCGACATCCCAGGTCCGAACGGTGCAAGGGGCATCGTCATCGCCTTTGATGGGATTGATCTCTCGCTCGCCTGCCCTCTCCTCGATATAGCGCAGCGTCACATCGTCCGGCTCCACGAGGCCTGCTTTCCCCCCCATCTCGATTGCCATGTTGGCCATGGTCATCCGCTCCGCCATATTCATCGCGGAGACCGTCTGACCTTCGAACTCGCAGGCCATGTAGGTTGCGCCGTCCGCCCCCATATCCCCGATCATGCGCAAGACGAGGTCCTTGGATGTGACGAAAGAAGGCAGCTTCCCTTCCGCAATCAACCTAAGCGTTCGTGGAACCATGAACCAGAGCCTTCCTGTCGCGAGGACCGAGGCCATATCGGTGCTGCCGATGCCGGTTGAGAAGGCACCCAAGGCCCCATATGTGCATGTGTGCGAGTCGGAGCCTACGACCAGCTGGCCCGGGAGGACGTGCCCCTTCTCCGGCATCACCTGATGGCAGACCCCTTCCGATACGTCGTAGTTGAGGATGCCCTGTTCACCAGCGAACCGGCGAAGCATCTGGTGATTCTCCGCAGCCTTGATGCTATCTGCCGGCACCTGATGATCGAAGAGCATCACTATCTTTGAGGCGTCCCAGACCCTGCCATCTTCTCCGGAAATCTCGTAGAAACCCTTGACTGCCAAAGGACCGGTGATGTCATGGATCATCGCGCAGTCAATATCCGCCATCACGAACTGGCCAGCACGGGCCTCTACCTTGGCGGCTCTGGAGAATATCTTCTCCGAAAGGGTCTGACCTGTCATGACCTGCCCCATCTCGGGCAAGGTTAATAAATTTTGACCTCCGCTCGGCCCGGCCGGGCGCTCGATGCATGCTCGATGCCTGGAATTATCCAGCTCAAAGGGTTTAAATAATGCAGATTTGTAACCGTCATTGCGCGTAAGGATACATCAAAGACGACCAACCCAAGGAGCGATTATTTTGAGGACCAAGATTTTGCTGGATGAGGAAGACATCCCCAAGAGATGGTACAACGTTGGAGCTGACCTGCCGACCCCCCTCGATCCGCCACTGAATCCGGCAACGTGCAAGCCCCTGCAGCCTCAGGATCTGGAGGCTATATTTCCAAAGTCGTTGATCAAGCAGGAGGCGAGCACTGATAGGTGGATAGACATCCCCGACGAGGTACGGGATATCTACCGCCTCTGGAGGCCAACTCCCCTATTCAGGGCATTCAAGCTTGAGAGCGCCTTGAAGACCCCGGCCAAGATATATTACAAGTACGAGGGGGTCAGCCCTGCAGGAAGCCACAAACCTAACACCGCTGTGCCCCAGGCCTACTACAACATGGTGGAAGGAATAGAGAGGATCGCAACCGAGACCGGCGCTGGACAATGGGGCTCGGCGCTAAGCCTTGCCACATGCTTCTTCGATATGGAGTGCACGGTCTATATGGTGAGGGCGAGCTACGACCAGAAGCCTTATCGGCGGAGCATGATGAGGACATGGGGGGCGGAGTGCATCCCAAGCCCGAGCGACAAAACCGAGTCGGGACGAAGGTTCTTGAAGGAGTTTCCCAACACCTCGGGAAGCTTGGGGATGGCCATTTCAGAAGCGGTCGAGGATGCCGCCACACATGAGAATACCAATTATGCGCTGGGATCGGTCCTCAACCACGTCCTCCTCCATCAGACCGTCGAGGGCCTCGAGCTCAAGAAACAGTTCGAGATCGCAGACGACTTCCCAGACATCATCTTCGGCTGTGTCGGAGGGGGCAGCAACTTCCCGGGCATGTGCTTCCCCTACATCCCGGATAAGCTGAAGGACCATAAGGAGATGCGGATGGTGGCTTGCGAGCCTACAGCCTGCCCGACGTTGACCAAGGGGCTCTATGCCTACGACTTCGGCGACACCGCCATGCTCACCCCCTTGCTCAAGATGCATACTCTGGGCCACGACTTCGTGCCGCCTGGAATCCATGCAGGCGGCCTGAGGTATCATGGAGACGCCCCCCTGCTCTGCAACCTCGTACATGAAGGGCTGATCGAGGCCCGCGCATTCCATCAGAACGAGGTATTCAAGGCTGCGACGACGTTTGCCAGAAGCGAAGGAATCATCCCCGCCCCGGAGGCGGCCCATGCCATCAAGGCCACGATCGACGAGGCCCTGAAGTGCAAGGAGTCCGGAGAGACGAAGACGCTGATGCTCTCCCTCAGCGGCCATGGCCACTTCGACCTATCGGCCTACGATGCCTACTTCGATGGTTCGCTTGTCGACTACGAATATCCAGCTGAGCTGGTGAAGCAGTCCCTTGCAAAGCTTCCCCGTGTCTGAGCCCTTCAAGGAACGCCGCTTAGGCTTCTTGATTAATCCAATCGCCGGCATGGGCGGCAAGGTGGGGCTTAAAGGGACGGACGGCCTCTCGGAGAGGGCAAGGGAGATGGGTGCAGAGCCGGTTGCTCCAAAAAGGGCAATCGAAGCCCTGCGCCACCCCGGTCTTCGCGGCTCCGCCCTCTTTCTCACAGCCTCCGGCGATATGGGCGAGGATGCCTTGAGGGAGGCCGGGCTCGCCCACCGGGTGGTCCATAGGGCCAATGACCCGAGCGGCCCAGAGGACACTATCGCAGCATGCCAAGCGTTCGTCCTAGAGGGAGCGGAGCTGATACTATTCTGCGGCGGGGACGGCACCGCCCGGAACGTTGCCTTTGCGTCAGGTGAGACGCCGATCCTCGGAATACCGGCGGGCGTGAAGATGCACTCGGGGGTCTTTGCCGTAAGCCCCAAGACTGCAGCAGGCCTTGCGTTTCGCTACCTGAATGGAGAGCTCCAGACGAGGGAGACCGAGGTTGCCGATGTCGACGAGGAGAGCTATCGGTCAGGCGTCCTCCAGACGAGGATATACGCAACTGCCAGAACCCCATACCTCCCAGCGTTAGTCCAAGAGAGAAAGCAGGTATACTCTTCTCCAAACGAGGACGAGTTCAAGCGCGAGATCGCCTTGTTCGCCAATGAGTTCATGAGGGACGGGTCTGCCTATATTATGGGCGCCGGGACGACCACGGAGAGCATCGCCCGGGAGATGGGCGTTACGAAGACACTTCTTGGAGTCGACGTCGTTCGCGAAGGAGAGACCATACTGATGGACGCTTCTGAGAGCGACCTCCTCCGGCTGATCGGAGAGATTCGGGAGGAGGGGGCAAGGGCGATGATCATAGTGAGCCCTATCGGTGCCCAGGGTTTCGTTCTTGGACGCGGAAGCCAGCAGATCAGCGCGGACGTTATCCGCCTGGCAGGTCCGGAGAACTTGATCATCGTCGGAACGCCTCATAAGCTAGCCGAGCTTTCCCATCTCTTGGTGGATACGGGCGATTTCGACCTCGATTGCGCCCTCTCAGGAGAGCGGCAGGTCGTCTGCGGGTATCGGCTCGCCCAGCGGAAGAAGGTCATTGCAGCAGGCGACCTTCTCTGATGGTGGTGTTGAATATGGGATGGACGAGGATCTCGATTGCGATTGCGGATATCACGAAGATGAGGGTCGATTCAATTGTCAACGCCGCAAACAACACGCTTCTCGGGGGAGAGGGCGTGGACGGCGCAATCCACAGGGCTGCAGGGCCGGGACTGCTGGAGGAGTGCCGTCAATTGAAGGGCTGCCCCACTGGAAAGGCGGTTATTACCGGCGGCTACAACCTGCCTGCCGCCTGGGTTATCCACACGGTCGGCCCCATCTGGAGGGGTGGCGGCCAAGGAGAGGATGAGACCCTGGCGAGATGCTACAAGAGCTGTCTCGATCTTGCGGTAGGCCGGGGCCTGAGCACTATCGCCTTTCCCTCGATAAGCACAGGAGCCTATGGCTTTCCTCTTGAAAGAGCAGCGCCCATAGCGATTCGGGAGATCGCCTCGTTCTTGAAGAGAGAGGAGTCGCTGAAGAGTGTGATCATGGTCTGCCATGAGGAGAAGGCCTTCAACTGCTACCTTGGAGCGCTTCGTCTGCAGATCGGCCGAGAAGAAAAGAGTAGCCCCAAAGCTTCCGAACTCGAATAAAGTGTAAAGGGGGAAGAAGCCCGATGGGCCAAGGGGTCAGTCCTCGGGCTCGCAGCGTAGACAGCGATAGGGGTCGAGAGAGCTCCTCACAATCTCCTCTGGGATATTCACGTACTTTCTCACAAGCCCCACAAAGAGCTTCTCCTGAGTGTGCAGATCCATGCCATAATGGTCGCCCAGGCCGGTCTTCTCGAACTCGTGGACGATGAGCCTCATCTGGATCTTTGTTATGCGGTAGGATGAGGAAAGGCCTGCCACGACGTTGATGTAGTATCCAACACCTCTGGGCTTCTCCGAAGAGATCGTCTTTATCATACCGCACTTGACGCAGTAGAGGTGAGGCCGAAGGCCGCGATCCCTTCCCATGTACTTGGAAGGGAGCCACACCTTCTCAGTCTGTCCGCAGTCAATGTGATCACATCCCATAACAATCACACATGTAGCACGAGCCATGCCTATATATATTAATCGCAGGCACGGCGAGATCGATTTGATCCCCCTCAGCTTTTAGAGATCAATAGTATCTTATTTAGCTAAAGTCCATTGGATTAGAACCTAACATTTAACACATATAACGTTCGAGATGAGAGCATGCCAAAGCCCGAGCAGATCCCCATTCGGAGGCACTTGAGCCTGGGGGAGATCGACAGGAACATCAGAATGCTCGAGAGATATGCAAAGATCCTGAAGCGGCTCTACTTCATAAGGTATCGATATCAGGGTCTGAGCGTTGATGAGGCGGCAAGAAGGGTCGAGATCACCAAGAGCGTTGGATACACCTGGCAAAACAGGTGGAACGAGATCGGATACGAGGGTCTGAGCCCCAGACATGCGGGGGGAAGGCCCTCCAAGATGACCGATCTGCAAAAGGGTCACCTGTGGGAGATATTAAGAGATCGTGACCGATTCACAACTGCCGAGGTGAAGGAGATGATATTCCAGGAGTTCGGCGTCGAGTATACGCCCAAGCAGGTGAGGATGATACTGCGCAACCTTGGACCGGGGCATTGCAAGGAGCCCTGCCCCAAAAAAGGCGATTCGTGATGAAAGGAGATCTGTCGGGGGCTTGCCAACTGAGCGATGCAGAGCCTGCTGATCGGGAGAGCCTGGTCTTTCGAAGCCCCCGTGTTGTGGATGGAGCCAGGATCCACGAGCTTGTGAGATCGTCTCCGCCTCTCGATATAAACTCGCCATATTGCTACCTCCTGCTCTGCAGCCATTTCTCAAAGACCTGCCTGGTTGCCGTTCTTGATGGGCGGATAATCGCCTTCCTATCGGGGTACATCCCACCCGAGAAGGATGACGTCTTCTTCGTCTGGCAGATCGCAGTCGATGCGAGCGAGAGAGGCAGGGGGATTGGAAAGAGGCTCCTATTGGAAGCCCTGAGGAGATCGGCTCGATCTGGCTGTCGCTATCTGGAGACGACTATTACGCCCTCCAACCGGGCATCGAGGGCGCTATTTCGATCCCTCGCCAAGGCCACTTGGGCTGTCATCCATGAGAGCCCTTGCTTCTCTGAGGAGGACCTCGGGCAAGCTGGACACGAGGCTGAGATGCTATTTACAATTGGCCCAATCAAAGAAAAATAAGGTGATATTATTATGAATGATCTTAGCACAATCGATCGTCTTGAATCAAAGGTTCGAAGCTACTGTCGATCCTTTCCCACGATATTCAATCGAGCAAGAGGAGCTGTCATCGAGGACCAGGACGGCAGGAAATACATCGACTTCCTGGCAGGCGCAGGGACGCTGAACTACGGGCATAACAACCCGGTCTTGAAGAGGGAGCTCTTGAAGTATATCGAATCAGATGGGATCGCCCACGGACTGGACATGGCAACAGAGGCCAAGCTGGACTTCCTAGAGGCATTCGACACCTTGATACTGCGTCCCAGAGGTTTGGATTATAAGGTTCAGTTCACAGGCCCGACAGGCACGAACGCCGTTGAGGCCGCAATGAAGATCGCCCGAAAGGCGACTGGACGCCAGACCGTGGTCTCATTTACAAACGGGTTCCATGGTGTGACGCTTGGATCGGTCGCGGCAACCGCGAACAGCTACTTCAGGGAGGGATGTGGTATACAGCCTCAAGGAACAGCCTTCATGCCCTACGACGGTTACATGGGCGATGGTGTCGACACCACCGAGTACCTCGACAAGATGCTAACCGATGGAAGCAGCGGCCTCGATCAGCCCGCGGCCGTGATCGTCGAGACCGTCCAGGGGGAGGGGGGGATTAACGTTGCAAGCAACGAGTGGCTGCGCTCCCTTGAGGAGGTCTGCCTCAAGCATGACGTCTTATTGATCATCGACGACATCCAGATGGGTTGCGGACGGACCGGCACCTTCTTCAGCTTCGAGGAGGCGGGGATAGCCCCGGACATCGTGACACTCTCCAAGTCATTGAGCGGATATGGCATGCCCCTATCCTTGGTGCTGATGAAGCCCGAGCTCGATATCTGGAAGCCAGGCGAGCATAACGGCACATTTCGGGGCAATAACCTGGCCTTCGTAACTGCCAAAGCCACCCTGGAGCATTACTGGGTCGACCGGAAATTCTCAAGCGAGGTCAAGAGGAAGGGAAGGATCATCAGGGAGAGGCTAGAAAAGGTCGCCAAAGAGGAGGGCCAAGGGCACCTCTCGGCTCGGGGCCGGGGCATGGTCCAAGCCCTGGACTGCGAGACTGGCGAGCTTGCTCGAAAGATCACATCGAATGCATTCGATAGAGGGCTGATATTGGAGACCTCTGGATCGGAAAATCAGGTGGTGAAGTGCCTCATGCCCCTGACCATTGGCCACGACGAGCTAGGAAGAGGCCTCGATATCCTCGAGATGAGCGTGTCAGAGGCGATAGGTAGCCTTGCGGTGAAGAGCTTGGGAAAGAGCGTTTCGGAGATCGAGGCCTTGGTATGATCGTAAGAGCACTCGGCGAGGCGGAGATGACGGGGCGGCGCGTGGTTGCCGAGAACTGGGAGAGCACACGTCTTCTGCTGAAGGGGGATGATATGGGCTTCTCCTTTCATATAACCACGATATACCCGGGGACGGAGACTCCCATCTGGTACAAGAACCATCTGGAATCGGTCTATTGCATCGAAGGGGAGGGGGAGGTGGAAACCCTGGAAGACGGCCGAGTCCACCCAATCCGCCCCGGGACGATCTACATACTGGACAAGAACGACCGCCATCTTCTCAGGGCAAGGACTACGCTGAAGCTCGCCTGCGTGTTCAACCCTCCGCTCAACGGATGCGAGGTCCACGACGAGGACGGCTCCTATCCGCTGCAGGCAGAGGAGATCGTTTGAACTGAGACGACGACGGGAACGCAATTTGCGAAAGCCGCCACCCAGCCTCAGGCGTAAAATGCGTTATGCTTTTTGCATGTTCAGCTTCGCGGAAGCGAAAACGCCATCTCATCATTTCGATCCTGGCCTCCCACTATTTTAGGCACATAGAGCCGCAGCATATCGATCTGTTGTGCCTAATCAATTGAGAACTCAGGTTCGATTGGATCGTAGCTCGAAGGCCAGGAGGATGGATATGGGCTCGACTCCCCGAAATGCTGCAAACTCATCGAATCACGGACCGCAAAGAATATATACATAATAAAATATCTTAGTATGTATGAGCAGATCTGCTGGAGCCGAAAAGATAGGTAGATCATTCTGGGATCTGGTTCATGAGGACTTTGTAGAACGCCACCCTAGGATTTTCTTGATTTTTATATTGATTTTAATATGTATACTCCTGGCCCTCGCTGCAGCGATCTCCTCGCACATCCTCACGAGCGCATATGGCGATGAGGCAAATCCCCTCGAATCTGCGACGAGGCTTTCCTCATCCCTTGCCGCAATCCTCGATAGGCTACCACTGAGCCTCGATCCCGCGAAGAGAGGACCGCTCGCCGAGCCGACGCCTGAAGGTGCAGCGGCGCCTCAACTGGATCTGCGGGAACGCTCGAATGATCAGCCGATCGAGGAGCGCGCCCTCTATGGATTGGAGGCTGGCTCTTCGGCCGAAGCTCTGCCAGATGGCGAGGCTGCTCCTGCAGATCCATTAGCACCGGATCCAGAGGCAACCGAGCTCGGAAAAGAGCGATTGGCCGAGGGAGTGAGGCTTGCCGAGGCAGGTCTATTCGCCGAGGCCATCCAAGCATTCGACGACGTCATTGCCCAAGATCCAGAGGATGCCCTGGCCTGGCGGTACAAGGGGATGGCAAACCTGGCCCAAGGGATGGATGATGAAGCGGTCTTTTGCCTGGAGCGCTCCCTCACGATAGAATCAGCAGACGGAGTCGCATGGTACTCGCTAGGAGTTGCCCTCCACAACATGGGGAGGCATGAGGAAGCCCTCGATGCCTACGACCAGGCAGTAGCAATTCCCGGAGGCTGGCCCGAGGAGGAGATCTTGACCGGTCGCGGCATGGCGCTAGGCGAGCTTGGCCGCTATGATGCGGCGCTTACGAGCTTTGAAGCGGCCCTTGCCATCGATCCATACCTTACAGAGGCCCAGTACGGGAAGGGATACGCCCTTCTCGCCCTTGGAAGGGAGGCGGAGGGCGAGGAGGCCCTCCTCCTGGCAGAGGAGATGGAGGTTGCGAAGGGATCGATCGCCCAATGATGGAGGCGCTCGGATCCAGCCATCGAGAGGCCGAGGGAGAGGGAGAGGCGTTCGATTGGGACCGCCTCCTATCAGCACGCAGACCCAAGGTCCCTTTCGCACAAGGACCGAAGCCCAATTCTACGCGTTGACTGCTAGCTCCTCGCGGAATGCAGACCGATGCTCCTTTCTATACATAGACCGCAGTTCCCTGCGGCACGTAGATCTCCTTCGTCTCGCCCGGTGCGAAGTTCATGACCTTGCCGTAGAAGAACTGGCCGTCGAAGATCTTCACATCGTGGTTCATACCGCCTCGAAGGTTGAAGCTGTACTCGCCGTCGAGCACGTCGCCTGCAGTCCCCTCCTTTCCAATCCGCTGGCCGTCGAGGTAGACGTCGTAGCCCTTCATGGGGGACTTGAGGATTACCCTTGCATCTCCCGCGCTCAGGCCGGGCATGTGCGTGGTCGAGGCCGCGGGCTGGACCTCAGCCGGATAAGTAGAGCCAATGAAATCGGCCGGGAAAGCAGAGCCGCCGGACTCGGCCGGCGGCATATCGATCTCGCTATCTCCACCGGTTGAGGCTGCGACATCGACTATCACCACGTTGCTCGGCTGGTCGTCCTTGATGAATAGCAGAATATGGCGGCCCACGCTTCCTGCATGGAAGCTCATGCGATTGAATCCTTGGAAGAAGCTGTACTGATGCCTAAAGACCGAGATCTCGTCAGGAGGGGTCTGATCTATCCCATAGAAGTCCGCCATGCCACCCTCAGAGACATCGGCGACAAGCCGAATCCATGTGCCCAAGGGGCAGACTATCGACCGCCTCCAGCTGTTGCCCCCTTCGACCCAGAGATCGTTGGAGGTCGTGTACGACTGCCGGTAGTTTCCATAGGTGATGGGCTGGGTGCTTTCGAAATATATCTGCGAGGGTTCATCGCCAGAGATATCGAAGCGGACCGGCATTGAGATTAGGCCGCCTTCCACCGCAGGGCCGCTCTCGTAGTAGTACTCCCTGTAACTTGAGAAGAGCCCCTCGAAGCCTTCGCTGAAGTTGTAGCCGAAGCTCGTCTCGGAGCTGAACCAGGGAGAGGAGGAGTCCGTCATGAACATAGATCCTGAACCGGCATCCAAGGCCGATGCCAAGGGGAGAAGGAACAGAATACACAATCCAAATCTTATCCGATGCATATTACCACCATAGAAAGGTGGCCCGTCCATGGCTTAAGCCCTTCGGCCCTTTCGCCATTCATAGTCGCATCGCATCGATCACAGCCCCCGGACGAAGTAGCGGGCAGCTTCTCGAAAGGCTTAAGTCCACTCGGGACACCAGCAATACCAGGAAGTCATGGAGGATAGATAGAGATGCCATATAGATGGGTCAAGATGTCCCTTTTGCTGACAATTCTTGTCCTCTCCACCTCGGCGATTGCCGAGGATGTGGAGGGCAACGTTGGAACGAATGCCTCATACGACCTGGTCATAACGAACGCGAGCTTCGTTGCAACCAGCCCCGAGAACGAGAACCTCAACGAGGAGTGGGTGGAGATAGAGAACCAGGGTACGACCATCCAGGAGATGACCGGATGGACGCTTGCCGATGAGGCGAACCATGAGTACCAGTTCCCGGAGGGCTTCGCACTCGCGCCACACGCCATGGTAAAGGTCCACACGGGTTCTGGCGAGGACACTACCGACTCCCTCTTCATGAACAGCAGTCGGTCCATCTGGAACAACGATGGCGATGTTGCAACGCTCTTGGACGCATCAGGAGCGACCGTATCCCAGTTTCCAGCCCTTGCCTGAGCGCCGCCGAGGCGGCACTCGATAATTTTTTTGATCGAAGATCCATGCCCCTTGACCGATCTCTGCAAGCGCAAGGGAGATATGGAGACCGTTATAGTCACGTATAGGTCGCAAGTCAATGACAGATGGAGGCAGAAAGAATGAATTACACGGAAATGGCCGAGATTATGCGAAATGCATTGGGATCGAAGGAGAACCCTGTGGCAGTAACCCTATTTCGAGATGGGTCGAGTATCCCCTCCAACCTGCTGGAGATAGAAAAGCCCCTTCGCTGGTGCGAGATGATCCAGGGAGCGAGGCTGCGGGGAGAGACATCATTTGCACACGAGCCCAACCACTCCTGCAAGGGCGGCGCAGCAGGCCTTGGACTCCTGGAGATGCCGGAGAATATAAGCTCTGGAAACCTCTACTTCTCCAAGCTCAACAAGGTATCGTCGACGGGGTCCGGGGCGAAGATCGTCTCATCCATGCCCAAGCAGCCGGTGGGAACTGTGGCAACGCTTGCAACTCCCCTCTATAAGGCAACGATGAAGCCGGACGTTGTGATATTTGTCGGAAATCCCCTTCAGGCGAGGAGGATCGTCCAGGCCGCCCTTTACACGGATGGAGGCAGGGTCAACATGAATACCGCTGGCATCCAGTCCTTCTGCATCGATGCCACATCGTCCCCCATACTGAAGGGCGAGGTCAACATATCGCTTGGCTGCGACGGCGCTGCCAAGAACGCCAACCTCGAGGACTCCGTTGTAGTCGTGGGAATCCCCTTCGATATGATGGAGGAGATCGCAGGCGTGCTGTTGGAGAGGGCCGAGGGCTGGAATAAGTGGATGCGTCCCTAGAGGACCTGCCAGCTGAGAAGGGCTCCGCCGTCGATCGCTTCGATCGATCTAAGCTTTAGACGGGGAAAGTCCCTGATGAATCCAGGGCCGTCTACGAGCGTTGGAGCGCCCCTTCCGCCAATGATCACCGGTCCTACGAAGACCGAGATCTCGTCGACCAACTGGGCCTCAATCAGGGACCAGTTCAGCTCTGCCCCCCCCTCAACCATCAACCGCGAGACACCGCGGTCATATAGCAGGCCCATGAGGATTGAGAGGTCCACCCTGGATTCGCCAGAGCGCACTATCCCGGCGCTTTTCGATAGCTTTGCTATCCTCTCTGCTGAAGCGCTCGCTGATACGGCGATGATGCAGCCCTCCCCAAGGATGCTAGCCCCTAAAGGAGTGCGCGCCATGCTGTCGGCAACGATTCGCAGGGGATGCTCGGGCAGGCCTCGGTTTTTACGCTCGCTTCTTAGGGCAGGCGACCTTATCCTCAAGTGTGGATCGTCGGCAAGGACCGTTCCCACGCCGACCATTATGCCGTCGCTTCCTGCTCGAAGCGCATCCACTCGCTCCCGATCGAGTGGACCCGATATCCTCACCTGCTCGCGCGAACGAGAGCTGATCTTTCCATCGGCGCTCATGGCACCGTTGATGAAGACGAAGGGACGGTTGTTTTGCATGACCGCTATTGATAATAGAGAGGTTAGATAAGCCCTTCCCGAGGTGATGTGGGATCAAACCGATCGAACATTCCGAGGTCATCCTCTCCGGAACGGTGATCGCAGGGGAGGAGTTCCAGACGATCGAGGGCTACATCTCGATAAAGGACGGCCTGATAGCCGAGGTCGGCGAGGGGAAGGTGGACTGCGATTTGGAGGGGATAATCTGCCCGATGTTCATTAACGCCCACTCCCACATCGGCGACTCCGCCTTCAAGGATCCCCCCTTTGCCCCATTGGAGCATCTGGTCGGCCCAGGCGGCCTCAAGCATCGATTGCTCGAAGCAACGCCGAGGGAGGAGCTCGTCAAGGCCATGGCGGAGAGCATCGGCTGGATGAGGGCGACTGGGACCTCTGCCTTCGCGGACTTTCGGGAAGGCGGAAGCCCTGGCGTTGAGATGCTCCTAGAGGCGCTTGAAGGCCAGCATGCGATCTCCCGCATCCTCGGAAGGCCTGATCCGGAATCGTTCGAGGTCCATCCCGCCTGCTGGGGCGTTGGGATCAGCTCCACCAGGGATCATCCCAGCGGATGGGCGGAGGAGGTTTCCGAGAACGCGAGAAGGGCTGAAAAGAGGATCGCAATCCATGCGGGGGAGGCCTCGATGGAGGACATTGGAGAAGCGCTTCGTTTGGATCCCGATATGCTCATCCATCTGACGCAAGCGACGCCGGAGGACCTTCGGGAGGTTGTGGACAGAGGAGCCTCGGTCGTCGTCTGCCCTCGCTCGAACCTGGTCACGGGCGCCGGCCTTCCGCCGGTGCGAAAGATGCTGGAACTCGGAATCCCCGTAGGGGTTGGGACGGACAACGTCATGCTCAACTCCCCCAACCTATTTCGCGAGATGGAGATCTTATCCAAGACGTATCTCCTCGAAGATAGACAGGTATTTATGATGTGCACTCTGATTGGGGCTGAGATCCTGGGCATCGAGAAGAGGGTTGGTTCCATCAACGTGGGGAAAGAGGCCAGGGTTATGGTTATAGATGGAGGATCTGTGAACATGAGGGGGTCCATGGACCCCCTGGCAAGCGTTGTTAGGCGAGCCGAGACCACCGATATATTGGCGGTATTTTAGGTGTCATTATGTTCGAGAGGATATTGATAGCAACTGATGGATCTGAGACGAGCGATAAGGCGGCCAAGGTTGGCGTGGAGATCGCCCGCATCTCGGGAGGTCGAGTGACCGTGGTATACGTGGCCGACACGGGGAGGCTCAGCCACCTTCCCGACGATATGATGCTTGTGAGCATTAGGGATCTCTTGCTGCGGGAGGGAGAGACCGCAACGACCTACGTAAAGGAGCTCGCCAGGAAGGAAGGGGTTCCCTCCGAGAGGATGGTTGTGGAGGGCAAGCCCAGCGATGAGCTGCTCAGGGTTTCGAAAGAGAACGATATCGATCTCATGGTCATGGGAAGCGTCGGCCGAAGCGGACTGGATCGATTCCTTCTGGGAAGCGTTGCAGAGAAGGTGGTCCAGCACGCAAAGGTTCCCGTCCTTACCGTGCCGGGGGATAGGCCTTGACCATCCTCGTCAAGGATGTGATGGTTAAGGACGTGGCCTATGTGGCCGTTCCCGGATCCCGGGACGAGGTCCTCAAAGTCCTAAAGGAGCGCTGGCTGTCAGGAGTTCCCGTGGTGAAGGATGGGGCGGTCGTCGGGATGATCACAAGGGCTGATCTCCTTAGAAACCTCGAGGAGGACCAGATCGCCATGCTGATGAGCCGCAATCCCTATGTGATCAAGCCCGAGAACACCCTCGTCGATGCGGCAAAGGCCCTCCTCGAGCACGGGATCAGACGCCTTCCCGTGGTCGATGGAGACGAGCTTGTGGGGATAATCACCGTCGCCGATATCGTGAGATCGATCGCCGACATGTTGATCGACGTTCCCATAAAGGGATACTACGGAGGAGCAGTCGTCGTCGTCTGGTCGGAGATGCCGCTTCCAGTCGTCGGGGCCGTGATGGAGTACGCGGACGTCCACGCCTGCCCCGTCCTTGACTCCGACCTGAACCTAGTGGGCATCGTGGCTGACAGGGATCTGATCGCGACAACCGTAATCGAGGACTCGGTCGAGAAGGCAAGCGAAGGCACCGCCCCTGACGAGGACGAGTGGACCTGGGAGAGCATGAGGGATACCATGTCCAGGTACTACGAGGTGCGCCGGATGACGCTCAAGAACATCCCAGTCAAGGATGCAATGGTCCGGGCGATCACGGCAATTCCCGCAAGCAGGGTGAGCGAGTGCGCAACGATCATGAGGCGCGAGAAGATCGATCAGCTGCCGGTCGTCAACGCCCGACAGAAGCTGATGGGAATCCTCCTCGACCGCGACCTCCTGAGGGCCTTTATCAGGCATAAGGAAGCATAAGCTCCAATCATTCCCCAAGGGCATCCGCGCATCGTTCGAAGCCGACCGGAAATCGAACAAGAAGGCGCGGTCATGCGAGCTGTCTCGATGGACAAAGAAGAATCGAGGGGCAAATGGAGATCGATGGGTATATTATAAGGGAGATGATCGATGGCGAGGTTGCTCTCGCCATCGAATGGGCGGCCGATGAGGGCTGGAACCCGGGCGTGCGCGACTCCGATTGCTTCTATGCCGCCGATCCGCACGGCTTCTTAGTTGGGATCTACGACGGCCTGCCCGTCTCATCCCTCTCGGCCGTCTCCTACGGCAGCGACTTCGGCTTTCTCGGGCTGTTCATAGTGAACCCGGCCTTTCGCGGCCATGGGCTGGGGCAAGAGATCTTTCGGGCCGGACTTGCCCGCCTCGATGGAAAAGTGGTCGGACTCGATGCCGTCCTCGAGCAGGAGGAGGCCTATTCCAGATGGGGATTTCAAAGGGCCCATCTCAACGTGAGGTACCAGGGCTGGGGCGGGGGAGATCGCCCAGCCTCGACGGAGGTCGTCGCCCTCTCGAATGTTCCCCTCGATGAGATCCTCGCCTACGACGACGGGCTCTTTCCAGCCGCGAGGCACGAGTTCGTACGATGCTGGATCTCTCGACCAGGGTCGAGGGCCCTTGCGTTTGTGGATGGAGAGGAGATCCTTGGATATGGGGTGATGCGGCCATGCAGGCTCGGCTACAAGATAGGTCCCCTCTTCGCCGATAGCTATGATGTAGCGCTTGCCATCTTCCAGGGGCTGCGGTCGTTGGTCTCGAAGGACGAGCCGGTCTTTCTCGATGTGCCCCTTCCAAACGGCTCGGCGGCCGAGCTTGCGTCATCGCACGGAATGATCCCCGCATTCCGAACGGTTCGCATGTACAACGGCAAGCCGCCGGAGATTCCCTTGGATCGCTGGTTTGGGGTGACGAGCTTCGAGCTTGGGTAAGCGAGCGAGGGTCCGGCATTGCCGCTGCTGGAGGAGCTGCTGCCGGGCTTGTCGCGGCGGGCTTAGAGCCAGGGTAGAGCGACGCAGCATGTAAGGGCAGGTGGTTGGAGGTGCCGCCTGTTGGAGGGATGGATGTTGGTAGAAGAGGTAATCATCGACGAGATGATCGTGCATATTCTGGATACGTCGCAGCCTGAGCCGGTTTTATCCGAGATCTCCCTTCCGCTTGCTGGGAGGCCGGATCTTCGAAAGTACTTTGAGTCCCATATCAAGAACTCTATCGAGGACTCCGCAGCAAAGGCTGCCATATTCAAGGGAGAGAGTAAGGGCGGGGAGACAGAGTCGATCTGCCTTGCGGTCATGGGGGGAAGGCTCTCGCTCATCGAGGGGTCTCAGGCGCTTGCTAGAATGCTTTTCGCAATCATGGCTAAGGACGGCAGGATCTCGCCCGGTGATCTTGCAGTATGCCTATTTCGAACGAGCGGCGACTCCTCCCCTTACCTTGGCCTCTTGAAGATCGATCCGTCGCCCGCATACGCCCATACGTTCGAGGAGAGGGATGGGAAGCGTCTCGTCGGCTTTGCGATCAGGGAGAAGGTGATGCCGAGCACAAAAGAGAGGCTTCAGAAGTGCGCCTTCGTTTTACCGGTAAAGGATAGGGGGATTGGGTACCACATGATCGTTCTTGACCGGCAGATCAAGCAGCTCGATGGGGAGACTGCCCAGTTCTTCTTACAGCGATTCCTAGGCGCTGAGCAGGCGATGGACGACCGGCAGAAGACTCGCAACTTCTATTACAGCCTGATCTCCGCGAAAAACGACCTTTTAAAGGTGGGGAAGATCGATTCTGGCGTTGAGGAGAAGCTTAGCAAGGCGATAGAGGTTGCCGTCTCCTCCGAGAAGATCGAGATCGGGCGTTTTCTCCAGGCCCTCCCCCTGAAGCCCGATGAGAAGGCCTACATCGAAAAAGCCGTATCCCAGAAGGTCCCCGATCGGGAATTCTCGCTTGACAAGGAGTTTGCAGAAGGGCTTATCAAACACAGGCGCTTTCGGGGCAAGCACGGCCTGAAGCTTGAGGTTGAGAAGGATCACTTCGATGACGTGGTCAAGAGCAGGGACCAGATAATGCTCGGAGGAAAGAAGCTTACCAGAGTCGTCCTCGAGGTCGAGGACTGGAAGGAGGTTCCCTGATGACAGAAGGCTCTCCAAGGGTCCCGGCCGATATTCCAGGCGCAGAGCCGCTCAGAAAGCTAGGTCTGCTGCTCGATATTACGGAAGAGAAGTGGTCTCTTGCGGAAGGGCCGGAGAGGATCGTTCTCGACTGCAAGGTAGAGGCAAGCCGCGCAGAAGCCCTCTCCATCGAGAGGGTAAGGGACCTTGTAGAGGCCTACGGAGGCGCTCTCTCGTGCCAGCTACTGCACGAAGACCTCCCGCTTCTCAGCCTCTCGAAGGAGACTACGCAGGATGACCTTGACCGATTCAGAGACGAGATCCGGCCTTCGGCCTCTCCGCCCGCTGTCGAATCTGCGCCCCCAAAGCCTCGCCAGTTGAGAATCGATCTCATCCTCAAGAAGCAAGAGCTCATCAAGGACCGCCTGGGAGAGCCGGCCGGATGCAAAATCCTCCTTTTCCTCAACCAGTTGGCCCTCTCAAACCATCTCCGAGATCCGCTTCCCCGCATCGAGAAGATGCTTTGGCCAACTGACAATGCAATGGCAATCGTCATTGTCCCCGACCTCGATATATCGATCGAAGGCAGAAGCCTTGCGATAATTGGAGGAGAGGGCTTTCAGGACCGGCTCGGCGTGATTCTGAAGAGGGCACGTTCGAGGGCCGGTCGGAAGAGGCTTGAGCAGGTCTACAAGGACTCTCAGGAGAACATTCGCTGGACCTACCCCTGGCTCAAGAGGATGACGCCTCTTCATCTCAAAATCGATGAAGAGAAGGCAAAAGCTGCTGGAGACGAGGTAAGCGATATAGCCCGCCTTCTCGCCTGCCAGCAGGTCAACTCAGCCATAATGTACCTCGCAGACATGACTCTTGGAACAGCGGAAGAGCCTGTCCAAGAGCCGCTCCAGGCCACGTTCTCAGGCGACCAGTCGAGCCTCACCATCCCGCTTGTAAAGCCCAGTGAATCGAAAGCGACCCTTGGCGATGCTGCCATTCTGATCAAGCTGATCGAGTGGGCGTACAATCCAAAATGGGCAAGCGACCGCCTCGCCCTCGTCCAGATAGCCCTGATCAAGTCGCTCAAGGGCGAGGCGCAGGATAAGCGAAGCGCAAGGCTCGTCGAGAAGGCCCCCGAGATCCTGAAAGCTGTTCGCTGGGACTGGAAGAGCTTTGCCGAGGGGAAGATGGACGAGTACATGGCAGGCGTCCGGGACCTCGAGGAGGACCTTGCCAAGACGACGGAAGGATTCGCCGACCAGATCTCGGAGATGATCAAGGGCCTCTCCGACACGATGCTTGCTGCAGTTGGCGTGGTTCTCGGAACGTTTATCGCAGCGCTGTTCGAGAAGGAGTTCAATCCCGCTATCTTCAGGGCGGGGATGTGGCTATATGCCGTCTACGTACTTCTCTTCCCGCTGCTCTTCAACATGGCCGACCAGTGGGAGCGCTATTCCTCCCTCAAGGAGGGCTTCTCCGGCCGCCGCCTGCGGTTCGAGGGGAGGCTCTCGAAGGAGAGGGTAGACGGGATAGTAAAGGGCCTCGTCGATTCTGCCCAGGGTCGATTTGTGCGCTGGTTCTGGGTTACGGCTGCGGTCTACGTAGGCGTGATAATCCTGGCGCTTGCGGCTGCGGCCGTGGTTCCGGGCTGGATGGCGGGCGAGCCGCTTCCAACTGCATGGGAGCTTGCAGCGCGGGCGGCTGGATGGGCGTGGGGCTGGATCGAGCCGCTTGGAGGTGGGGGGTGAAGGAGAACACTGGCGGAATCCCCAATTGGACCGGGGCAGCTTTCGAGCTGCGGTCTTGGATTTTCCATATTCATAGGTATATATTCCAGATGGGAAAAGTAGGACGCCGAGGTGGAGACGTGTTGCAGCCGGTGAACAATGAGGATTACACGGGATCTGCAGCAATAGGCCATCAATTTAAGTAGAATAAGTGTTAGAGATTGTGGACATGGGGACTCGTATTCTGGCCAGGTATGAGGATAAGGTATTGAAGCCGGTTGAAGATCTCGATCTTGAGGATGGGGAACTCGTTGAGTTACAGATCTTTGAGAGCGCAACGAGGAAGATCCTGGGATTGGTTGGATACTGGGAGGGCGTCGACGAAGTATTGGATCATTATGAGACGTATCTTCATTGACGCGAATATCTTCATCTACATCCTCACCGCTGATCCGCGTTATAGTGATAAGTGCTTTCAGCTATTAGAGGGGGTGGAAGAGGGGAAGATAATGGCATTCATATCCACTTTGATCGTCAACGAGGTCTCTCACGTCTTAATGGTCCTGAGGGCAACTGAGCTTGTTGGAGCATCTGACCTAGGGGCAGTATTTCGTACATTGCCGGATGTTAAAAAAGATTGCCAGCAGAAGGTCCGTGTATTTTATCAATACCTTGATTATCTCATCTCCCTAGGCTCCTTAAAGGTGGAGCCGATTGATTACACCATTGCCTGCGCATCCATCGAATATGCCGAGAGGTTTGGTCTCCTCCCATCGGATGCAGTGCATGTGGCATGCTGCTGTAGATTGGGAATTGAGGAGATGGCCACAAACGACGGAGACTTCGAAGCAGTCGAATTTCTGCGGCTCTGGAAGCCGATATAGCAATCGTCCATGCTCGATCCCTTCACAAGTCTAGAGCCTATAATCCATTGGGCATCGATCAGGATTGGGCTTCTATGTGTCTTTTGCCGAGTCGATCCGCCGGGAGACGGGCCATGAGCGTGACCGCGGGCGGGATCGCCGGCTGGGCCGGGGCAGCCTTCGAGCTGCGGCTCGGCGCTGAGTTTTGCGTCCACATGCTCGCAGGCGACGAGGCTGGTCTCTCGCCCGGCGCAGTATCGCAGGTGCAGCCCCAGGCGCCCAAGGCCGTCGACGACATGGTCGTGCGCTTCGGCTCGGGCAACATCTGGGCGATCCAGGCGAAGGCAGGCGCATTGAGCCTCTCCTGGGAGGGCGAGTTCGGCAAAGCCTTGCGGCAGCTCTTCGGAGGGGTGGCCTCAGGCCAGATCGATCCTGAGGACCCAAGGGACAGGGCCATCCTTGCTATCGAGGATGCGGCATCAGGGACGATCAAGGCCTTCGGTCGCTGGCTCGAGAAGGCCCAGAAGCAGGCGAGCCTAGCAGACCTAGAGGAGGCTTCCACCAGCAAGCAGGAGAGGGAGTTTCTAATGGAGATCAAGGCCCTCCTGCAAGCGCCAGACGGAAAGCTCCTCTCCTTCCTGAAGGCCCTCCACGTCAGGCAGGCCCCCTCGTTCGAGCAGATGGCCGAGAACCTCCGGGGCATGCTCGTACGATCCTGCGGCGTTCCAGCCTCGCAGTCAGGATCTGCTCTCGACATCATCCTCGCACAAGTCGTCAAAGCCGCTCCTCTCCGGGGCCAGATCAAGCCAAAGGATCTCATCGCTGCCCTCGGGAACATCCCCGCGCTTTGGCCGGCAAGCGAGCTTGCCTTTCGGATCCTCGACCGGCCGAGAGAGGAGGATATCGACAGAAACCCGGTCCGGCCCGCCTACGTGAAACGGCCGGAGATAGCCGCGGCCGATTCAGACAAGGGCGTCCTCGTAGTCGGGAAGAAGGGCGGCGGAAAGACGAGGGCACTTGCACGCCTCGCGGGCGGCGATATGCCGGCGCTTGTGGTCTACGGCGACATCCAGGAGGGACAGGTCGAGATGCTCCTTGCCGCCGCCCGAAGGCTTGACCGCAAGGGCCCATACCAGCTGATCTGGGACGACGCCCAGAAGAGCCCGAAGGCATTCTCGCAAGCCCTTGAGAGGCTGGCTAGGAGAGGGGGCAAGGCGCGAGTGCTTGCCTCCTGCCGGCTGGAGAACCTGCGCCAGGTACAGGAGGCCGTCCACGAGGACCTCCTGGGGCGGCTTGCGCCAATCGATCTGCTGGACCTTCAACTCCCCCAGGCCCTGGAGATGGCCGGATCTGTGGCCCTGGCACTCGGCCTCGATATGGACAGCGACGCCCGCATGGCCCTCGCCCGCCACATCGTGGCCGGGGATGGCGGGCCGCTATTCGCTCTCGCTTCTGCCGCCCTCATCAAAGAGAGGCTGGGCGGGGTGAATCGGGTAAGGGCTGGAGATGTAAGCGGCCTGCCCGGGGACCTGGTGGCGGTCTGGAAGACGCTCTACGCTGGGCTCGAAGACCGCCCACATATGCAGAGCCTGCTTCGCACTCTGCGGCTGCTGCAGGAGATCGAATGCCCCGCTGAAGAGAAGCTCGTCCAGCTGGTCTATAAGGAGCTGATGGAGCGGGGCCGCGAGGATCTCCGCCAGGCCATCGTAGCGCTGGAAGGCCTCTGGATCCGTCGGGAGGAAAGCTTCATCCTCAGCCATGCGGTCTCGCTGGAGGCCGTGCCTTGCGAGGAGGAGCTGCTGCATGAGCTAGAGGATCTGGCCCGCGGCGATGGTGATAACCTGGCCGTCGGGCTCCTGAGGGGATCGCTCTGCATCTACTTCCAGAAGAAAGTGCCTATGGCAGTAGACAGCCAGACGAGGAGTGATCTTCTACAAAGGGCATCGGATTTTGGGGATATGGCGATTGAGAGATTTAGGCGTCTCGGGTATGCGGCCTATCTGGGCACTGCCCTATCCGAGGCATCCAATGCCCTGAGCGAACTTGCACGCCTTGAAGCGAGACCTGAGGGGCGCCAGATGCTGCTTCAAAAAGCGATCGATTACGATGAAGAGGCCATCGAAATTTGCAGAGGAATGGGACTGATAGCGATTGTATCTATGTCTCTCAACAACGCCTCCAATCGTTGCAGCGACCTCGTTGGACTTGAGACTAATCGAGACAGAAAAGAGAAACTTATGCAAAAGGCGATCATCTACATCGAAGAGGCCATCAATATTCGTCGATCCCTAGGCCTGATGGCAGATGTGGCTGATTCCCTAAATAACGCCTCTATTCGCTACAGCGAACTCGCTGGATTCGAGACGAGTCAGGAAGGACGATGGAAGCTTCTAAAAAAAGCGGTCGAGCATATCGAAGAATCGATCAAGATTCACCGTGACCTGGGACTGATGGCAAATGTGGCAACGTCCCTTAGCAATGCCTCTAATCGTTACAGCGAACTCGCTGGATTCGAGACGAGTCAGGAGAAACGATTGAGATTTTTAAAACAAGCAACTATCTACATCGAAGAGGCCATTAACATTCGTCGTGACCTGGGACTGATGGCAAATGTGGCAATATCCCTCAGCAACGCCTCTAATCGTCACAGCGAACTCGCTGGATTCGAGACGAGCCAGGAAGGACGATGGAGACTTCTAAAAGAGGCGATCAGCTATATCGAGGAGGCCATCAAGATTCAGCGTGACCTGGAACTGATGGCAGATGTAGCGGCCTCCCTCAATAACGTTTCCAATCGTTACAGCGAACTCGCTGGATTCGAGACGAACCAGGAGGGACGATGGAGACTTCTAAAAAAGGCGACCATCTACATCGAAGAGGCCATCAAGATACGCCGAGGACTGGGATTGAAGGGCGACCTGGCCATCTCATTGGGCAACGCCAACCACTGCTACATGGCGATGGCAGGGGAGCTAGACGGCCCGGAGAGGGCGGCCTTCGTGAACCAGGCCCTGGAGTACATCGAGGAGGCAGTCCCCATCTTCCGGGAGCTCGGACCAGTGCAGTACCACGCCCAGGCGCTGAGGGTGGCAGTCATTACCCACCTCACGGCCGGCGTCCCCGACCGCCCCCGCCTGGAGGCGCTGCTCGCTGAGGGCGAGGCGCTGGCCGGTGCGATGGGCAACGCCGAGGCGGCAGAGTTCCATCGGCAGGTGCGGGCCCGTCTGGAGGAATGAGGCCGCACCGCGAGACCGAGCCACGCGATGATCGCTTCATGGAGATGAGGTAGATATGATCATAAACCAGATAGATCTGAAGAACTGGAAGAACTTCCGGGAGGCGAGTGTCCCTTTAAGCCTAAGATCCTTTGTCATGGGCCTAACCGGCATAGGCAAGGCAAACCTCCTTGACGCAATGCGCTTTCTTGCCGACATCTCCCGGCCGGAAGGCGGCCTCGCTTACGCGCTTTCCGCTCGCGGAGGGCTCGATAAGATCAAGTTCGCAGCAGCGAAGAAGAAGGATCTCGTCGAGATCGAGGTTCAGCTTGCCGATTCGCCATTGTCGGGAACGTATCTCCGCTACGCAATAGGCCTTGCGATGGATAAGCAGGGTGAACCCATCATCGCCTACGAGAGGGTGCGAAGGAGCGGAGAGCTGATCCTGAACCGGCCGGACAAAAAGGATGCCGAAGATCCCTCGCGCCTTGCAAAGACCGCCATCGAGGAGGAGAGCTCGAACGAGCATATAACCGAGATCACTCGATTCTTTGGATCCATCCGCTACCTCGACTTCGATCCGATGCTCTTTCGCTATCCCCATCCGTTCCCTCCGGCTGACATACCAGGAGACCCATACGGCCGAAAGATCCTGGAGCGCATGAAAGAGATGCCCGATTCTGAGAGGAAGAAGAAGGTGAAGATCACCGAGGACCTGCTGAAGCTCGCAGTACCGCATCTGAGAAAGCTCGTCTTCGTCCTGGATGAGGCGGGATCTCCCCACCTGGAGGGAACAGTCGATATCGGAAGGCCAAGGGCTGTACACAGGGAGGACAAGCTGTCAAACGGCACTCTGAAGGGCTTTGCGATACTCTGGTCGGCAATGGAAGAGGGATCGGTCTTACTTTTAGAGAAGCCTGAGGCCTATCTCAATCCCGAGGCGATCCATCGCCTCTGCCTCTACCTTTACATCTCGACGATTAGAGGAGATAATCAGCTCATCATATGCACCGACACAGCGGAGTTTCTCAAAGACGATATAGGCAGGGTGGCTGCAAAGGATGTCACAATCCTCGTCCCAGGAAGGGAGAAGGAAGGGACGATGGCTTTTCCTGCAACCTCGTTTCCAGAGATCGTAGAGGAGATGGAGGGAAGGGGATGGACCGCTGATGATGTTATTCCATCCTACTCCAACACTCTTACGCCCGAGCATGCGGGAATCGAGTACGAAGAAGATTTTTGATCTCGACCCGGGCAGGTGCGAAGGGGATTAGGAGCAGGAGAAAGAGGGGCCGGAGGAGGGAGAAGAAGGGATGTCGAGACAAATGGACCGCCGGATCGGACGACCGACTTTTCCATGCAGCAGTCGATGGTCCTGCAATCGAATGGCGAAAGCGCTCGATTGGCCGCGCCTCGCCGGCTCAAAGGGATGCTGGATCCTGCTCCACCTGCTCCTTGCAGCGCAGGCGCTCATCCTTCTGATCGCCGCGGCCAATCCCTGCGCCGGGCTTGTCACTGTCCCGGTAGACGTCCCGACCATCCAGGAGGCGATCGATGGTGCCTGCCCCTGCGCCACGATCGAGGTTGAAAGCGGCATCTACAGGGAGAACGTCGTAGTTGACCGGCCGGTCGTCCTAAAGGGCGTTGATTCCGGAGGCGGCAACCCCATAATCGATGCAGGCGGCTGGGTGAGCGGGATCTCGATTCAAAGCGACGGCGTAACCGTCTCTGGATTTGTCATCACAAACTCAAACCTTGGATCCGGAATCGAGGTCAAGTCAAGCTGTAATACGATCTACAACAACACGATAACGAAAAATGCCCTAAACGGCATGAAGTTCGTGGGCAATCTCTCGGAGAACATTGTATTATGGAACAGGATTGCCGATAACGGCTTTTCTGGAATCGTCTTCAAGGATGAGGCACGGAAGAGCACTATCGCCGGAAACAAGATAGAGGGAAACGGATTTTCCGGCCTCAACTTCGCCGGAAGGGCGGATGAGAACCTCGTCTTGATGAACGAGGTGAAAGATAACGGCTTTGTCGGGATCCAGTTCCAGGAGTTCGCCGAGGAGAACATCGTCTCGGCAAACTACGTCGAGGGAAACGCATTTGGCGGAATCGATGTAAGTGGGGGCTCTCAGGGAAACCTGATCTCTGACAACTGCATAATGAAGAACACGTTCACAGGCCTCTCCCTCTCTAACGGGACCTCCGGAAACCTCATGGTCGCAAACAATCTCCTCTTCAACCTGGAGCACGACGCATACGACCTCGGGTCCGAGAACTGCTGGGACGACGGCACTATTGGAAACTACTACAGCTCCTGCTCGTGCTTGGACGAGAACCGAGACGGCATCTGCGACGATCCTTTCCCAATCGATGGCGGATCGGCGATGGATCATTTTCCCCTCGCATTCCTTGGCGCCGCGTATATACCTCCGGAGACCTTGGCCCCCCTCAATGGCTAGACCGGCGTAGATACGATGAGATGGATGGCTACCATGCGAACCAATGCGATTCGAACCTTTTAAATAAACCGTGTGTAATTTGGGGTCGTGATTCTCTAATTAGTTGTCTTTTTATGATACGGGTATGTGAAGAGTTCCCCCAGCCACCATACGTGGTCAGTCAACCCTTGAGCCCATGCAGGACATTTGTATTTCGTCACTCCAACTTCATTAATATACTTTAAGCCACGATGCTTTCTGTGAAAATTGAACTTAGATAGATCCTTAACTCCCAATGAGTAGGGGATAGTTTTCTACGAATCAGGTAGCTTGATATCGATAATCGAAAATCCGATCCCTTGCATTTAGAGAATACGTCATTTCCTAAATCAATACGCATTGGCCACCTGTCTAAATATATCCCCTAAAACGTGGGAGTTAAGGTTAAAGATAGGCGGATTATTCTATCCCTGCTCGTCAACTACGAGGGCTATCCATTCTCGTGGGATATACTTGAGGATTATACATCTGATGTTAGGACGCTTAAGGAGAATGCTGATCGATGGGCCGAGCGGTTCGAGTTTCCGAAACTCATCATGGTTTTTGATCGCGGAATGGTATCTGATGACAATCTCCAACATCTCGAAAAGGATGGCGACTATCTTTACGTCACCGCTCTGGACAAAGACCAGCTTGCTGGGGTCGAAGGTGCTAATTTAGAGCGATTCGAGGCAATTACAGAAGAAACAGCAATAGATAAGATAATATCCGCAGGTTTTTCAAGATATGATGATTCTACATACTATGAAGACCTAGGCGTTGATCGCGATGGTAGACGTCATGTTTTGGTATTCAATTTAGATCTTCTTAAAGCGCAACAAAAAACAAGAGAAGATCTTATTGAGATTGCTCTAAAAGAGATATGCAAAGAAAAAAATGAAAACTATTAAGTGCAAAAAATAGCAGAAGGCTGAAACCTACGGAACGAAGAATCGATAAAATTCTTGAGAGGCTTAAGATGAATAGGTGTGTAGGATACAGCCTCGAAAAAATAGATTTAATCGGAAGAAACAGCTCAACAATAGCGAGTTTTGATCTTAAATACTGGAGAAAAGCTAAGGATATTGAAAAGAGGCAATTGACCGATGGAATGTGGATGCTTGTTACGAACATCTCTGATGCTGTCAAACCAGAGGAATATCGGCTTGGCCCGGAGGAACTCATATCTGTTTATCGGAACAAAAATTGGGTAGAGGAGGCGTTTAAAGAAGTTAAATCGTTTCTAAAGTTCCAGCCAACTTTTGTCTATACCAACGAGCATGTTCGTGCTCACTACACTATATGCATCCTATCTTACTTGCTGGATATAACAGTCACAAATAAAATCCGACAAAAACCGATCGAAGATATTAGCAGTGTGGAGAAGGTTCACAATACGCTGAGAAGATGCGAGCTGGGGTTAATAGGGGGTTAATGGTTCAAAACGTTGTGAAAAAAAGCTTATGCCCCTAATAAATGGGCAAAAAACCATACTTAAAATGTTTAATTGTGGTTATTTATCAGAGAGCAACTACCTGAAATCGATGGGTATTGGAGGCGTGTAGAACAGACTCAAAAAATTTGGTGTTTTACTGCTATCGATCTAAATGAGATCTGACGAAGATGGGTTAAATCGAATACCCCGCAGCTTGCTGCGCGGGTGCGCTGCCGCCGCTTCACTAGAAATAGCTTTAAATCTAAATAAGGCTTAATAGTCTTCGGTGAAACTAAATGAAATATAGCAAAACGTTGCTGAGTATGACGGCGCTCGCCGCATGTCTGCTAATTGGCATTGCATGGGGAGCAGACTATTTGGAAGGAGGATACGTTGAAAGTTCCAGTGGCAGTGGCAGCGTAATGGGATCTAGCGGAGATTGGATTAGCCCCAACATGGGCCAAGGATACGTTAGAGGCCGCTCGATGGCGGATCCAGGGATAGCTGGCATGCTGCAGTGGCTCGATGCACCAGTCCCCACCTTACCCTGGTACAACCCGGATCTCATCTTTTATACGAATCCGGTTGCTGACACCACTTTCTCGCCCTTCAGAGAATATTATGCAACTACAGGCACGCTTGTTGTTGGTGGAATAATAAGCAATCCTACCAGGTTCGATATAACGCAGAAAACACCCACCGCTGTGTACTACGGTGCAGGTGTAGGGTTGCCATACTCCCAGTATGAAGCCACAGTGCCGTCCAAGACCAACGACCTCTGGATCCAGGGAGCAACAAACTGGACACAATATGTGATATGCCCCGTCGGAACCTGGTTACAGCTAATCGCCTACGCACCCGTTGCAGGACCCGCAGGCTTCTATGAGATGACTCAGACCGACACAATCAGTTCGAAATACAACCCATATCAGTTCAACGAAGGTTATAACACCATGAACTTCTATGCTGACCAAGTAGGGAGACATATGCTCAACTTCGTGGTAAACAGCCAGCCCAGCAACACAGTCATTGTGGATGTGCTTGCCCCAGCAGAGCCCGGGTCAACGACGTCAATATCACATACAATGTCTTAGAGGTAATACATCACTGAAACAAAAGATGTGAGATTGATGGTTGGCACATTTTGGCCGCCGAGGGTCAATGCTATCAATCTCGCATATTTCTGCTAGGCAATAAAATGCTGCACAACTGGAGAGTTATAGAATGGTACACTGGACTGAACCCCTGTTGGTGGACAAAAAGTTAAGCAACGGTATTTAAACCCCCCTCCATCTCAAATTGTTCTGGCGACCTATACCCAAGGGCTGAGTGCAGCCTCTTCTTATTGTAGACTTCCTCAATGAAATAGCTAATGTTCTCGAGAGCTTCATGAAATGTCGTGTACTCATTCAAATATACCTCTTCCGATTTTAGCGTTTTGATAAAGCTTTCCACAAATGCATTATCATATGGGTTTCCTCTTCTGCTCATGCTTATTTTAATGTTATGATCCGTTAGGCATTCTTTATACCCATTGGATGCATATTGAACCCCTTGATCAGAATGATGAATGAGCCCATCAATAGATTCAGTCCATCGATTTTCTAAGGCCATTTTCAGAGCATTCATGGCTAGATCAGCATCTATTCTACGATCCAGATCCCATCCGATGCACATTCTGCTAAACAGGTCTAATATCACAGCTAGATAGGTTCACTTGCTTGAGAGCTGGATATATGTGATGTCCGAAGCCCAAACTTGGTTTGGCCCTGTGATCTCAATATCCTTCACTAAATTTATGTATATTGGGAGTCCATGGTCAGAAATAGTCGTAACCGGCCTGAATTATCTCTTTGAACATAGCAGATTATCCTCCCTCATGAGCCTCAATGCGTGCTTGTGATTGGTCGAATATCCTCGAGTCCTCAGCTCTATAGTCACGCGCCGATAACCATATCCAGGAAATTCTCGTGCAATATCCAGGATCTGATTCCTCAGATCCAATTCAGCACCATTTTGAGAGACTTCGTCACCGTGTCGATTCATCCATTTGTAGTATTCACTTCTGCTCACTTCGAGTGCTTTGCAAGCTCTGCACGTCGGCAAGATAAGGCCATTAGATAGTGATTCTTGGATTATCATGTACCTCGTCCCAGCCTCGACCTTGCTCGCCCCTCGCAAACCCTCTGCCCCAACACAGACAAGGCTTTTTTTTAAAAGTTCGTCCTCGGCATAAAGCTGGCCGAGAAGCCGTTCCAGCTCATCAACTCGCGCGCCCTCTTTATGCCTCCTGCCATTGCCCCTAAAATGCGCCCTCTGGGTTGCTGGCAAGCTCGTCCTTCCACCGACAGGGCAAACTGGGATGAATGCCACGCTCCCGGGCTATCTGAACCAGCGGTTTCCCGCTATCAAGCTCGGCTATAACCGATAGCTTGAACTCGCGGTCGTATTTCCGCCGCGTCTTTGTCATGTGACCCCCCCCCCCCCCGCGGGTTCACATTGCTTAACTCACTGTCTACTCAATGGGGTTCACTCCACTTGTTGCCTCTACATCTCTTAAACCAGTCGGTGCCTGATCTCACAAATGCCCCCCCGGCCGCGTTTCCCCTTTTTCAAGCCTTGTTAGGATCGATCCCATCCTTCTGCCCAACTCCCCCCGGGAAGAGAACGGGCCGATTCGCCCCACCATCGAAAAGGTAGATATCCGATGGGCATATTCTGCCCCTGGATGCTTAACTTCAACGTCATTCTCGAGGGCGCTTGGCTCGTCCGAGATGTGAAATCCGCCGACGATGCGATAGGCGTCGCGATATCCGAGGCAGGAAAACGGCTGAACCAGAAGAAGCTGGAGTTCGTCGAGGTGGAGGTGGGCGAGAGCACCTGCCCTCACTGCAACGAGCCTTTGGACGGGGTCTTCCTCGTCGCTGGAACGGCCCTCGTTGGGCTGATATTCGAGATCAAGATCTTCAACGCCGAGAGCGAGGAGCATGCAGCACGGATAGCCAAGTCGATGATAGGCCGAGCACTCGGGACAATCCCCCTCAGGCTGCTCGATATATCCGACATGGATTGAAGCGGCGGGGAGGCCCCCCTCACCGGCAGCTCGCATTTGATCGGCCCCAGTCGATCTCCTTTTCGCGTATCGCCCTTGCGCTCTCTCTCGCGTCAACGGAGACTAGCTCCTCTGCCACCCATGCGGGCAGGTACTGCTTTACGCCGCTAGGTCCCAAGCTGTTGAACCGACGGTCGCAGAATAGGATCACCCCCATCTCCGACTCCGCCCTGATCACGCGCCCTGCCGCCTGGAGCCCTTTGTTTATCGCAGGAAGCGTGTATGCTATGAGGAGGCCCTTCTCCTTTCCGTACTTTCTGGAGTAGTAGTCGTTGATCTCCCTCTGGATCTCGTCGAAGACGCCGAGCGGAAGCCCAATGACTGCAACGCCGCTTAAAGCCTCCCCCTTGTAGTCGATTCCCTCGGCAAGCTTTCCCCCGCATACCCCCATCAATACCCCCCCCGATAGGCAGCCCTGGCGAAAGAACTGGTCGAGGACAAGTGGCACATCCTCTGCCGCGCGCGGCTCGGAAAAGAGCCTTTTATTGGCCTTCCTGGCGTAGGCGAGCGCGAATTCCCTGTAGCTGTTCATCATGGCGTAAGAAGTGAAGAAGAGGGCGACGTTTCCAGGAACGCCCATGACAACCGCCCCTATGTGGCTTGTGATCTCCCTTCGGTTGTCCGCATCCTCTCGAGAGCCGAGGCGGGTCGTTGCCCGCTTTGCAACCATTAAGAGCCGGTTCTCCCTCGGGAAGGGATTGGGAAGGCTGAGCTTTGTTGCCCGACCCTCCTCGCCCAGACAGTAGAGCTCGTAGGCCTCCAATGGCGAGAGAGTGCCGCTGAGCATCACAGTTGCGTTCACATTGTCCGTTATGCGGCGTATCACTGGCGCGGGATCGATTCTCGTCACCTCGAGACGGGTCCAGCGCCGATCACCGGATGAGGTGCTCGATACCTTCGCTTGATAGGACCTGTCCGCCTCTGCCTGCTCGATCTCCATCAGGAAGAGGAGCACCTGGGCGAGGTTTGGTTGGATCTCGCCCTGGAGGTTCTCGGAGTCGCCCTCGGCAAGCCTCATCTCGGCGACTGCAAGCGAGACCTCGGAGATGTTGGATAGGGCCCCCTCGATATCATCGATCCCGTCGTAGAGAAATCCCCTGAACATGTCGGTGTCGAGAAGCGCTTCGCCTTCGGGCATGCGAGACTCCCTGGATAGTATAAAGCGCTTGAGCCTGGGTAGGAGGAGGCGGATCGCCTTTATCCCTTCGCGACGCCACATGGAGTCAGCCTCCGCGAGCGTTGCCTGCCCAAGCGCCTTCTCGAACTTCCCGACCTCGGTCTCGGCGAGATCTATCATGCGAATGGTAAGAGCCCGGGTGTTCATCCCACGCACAGCATCTCCGAGGTTATGCGCCTCGTCGACGAAGACCGTCACCTTCTCAGAATCGAGCTCCAGCCACTGGAAGATGATCTCCTGGAAGTCGGGGCTGAATAGATGGGAGTAGTTCATTATGATCAGATCGCTCGTCTTCGCATAGAGGGCCATCACCTCGTAGGGGCATAGCCCCTCGCATATACCGAGAAGGTCTTCAGGCGCATTGATCTTCTTCTTCAGCCGCTCGACTGCATCCAGGGCAAGCGTCGAGCGGCGAAAGAAGACCTTTCCGTTGAGGTCGAACGCCTCCCTGCTTCGAAGATAGAAGGGGCAGAACGTGCGACTACCCGGCATCTCCTCCGGGATCGAGTCCCTCTCGGCGATGTATACGCTCTCCTTTCCCCTTCTAAGCTTCGTCGTCATGTAGTTCTTGGACCACTCCTTCAGCCGAGAGCATGCGGAGTAGACGCTCTCGCCCCCGAACTCATCGGCGAGAGGGCAGACCTTGGCCTTTCCAACCATGTAGGAGACTTCGGGGCGGTGACGGGTGCTCCCCCAGATCCTCCCGAGCTCCCCTAGGTAGATATCGATCTGGCTTACGGTGCGAACGGCAACCACGATCTTGCCGGGGGCTGCCGCGAGCGCGGCCGATATGCAGCTAGTCTTGCCGCAGCCTGTAGGAGCATCCAGCATGAGTATTCCATGATCCCCTCGTCGAACGGTATCGTAGACGGCATCGAGCATCCTGTCCTGGTAGGGCCTGAGGGACGGATAGGGGAAGTAATCCATGTACACGGGAGGGAGGTCTCCCTCGTTGGTGATAAAACCTACCTCTGAAGATGGGGGATGCTCTGAAGATGCGGGGAAAAGATTCAATATCTTCAAAGCCCAAGTGGATGATGGGAGTTAGCATGAACAGAATATTTCCCATTCTAGCCGTGGCTGCATTTCTTCCTTTTGCCAATCCAGCCGCTGCATGGCCCAACCACCCAGACGCCCCAAATATGGAATGGGGAGATGACCTGCTCCAATCGGTCATTGAAAAGCTTCCCGCAGCCGACGCCGCAGATGCCGTCACGCCATCAATCGCGGGCGCGGATGGATCGAGCGAAGCAGATGATGGCCCAGCGGCAGAGGAGGCTTCTTTCGAGCACGCGCCAGAAACGCTCCGATTCTGCGCTGCCCTATGCAACCAGGCCCCCTCCAAGAACATGACGCTCGGCGAGCTCTGCGGCCTGCGATCTAGCAACAACTCGTCGATCGTGCCCAAGCTCGATGAGTCCATTGCCTTGCTCTGCCGAGAGCTATTGAACGGATCCGCCTGCAACGACTGCGAAGAGGGGGACACAAATTGCGACGGATCTTGCGACCTTGGCCAATATCCGCTAAAGGCGTTCTGCAACGAGTCTTTCTGCATCGAGGCTCTCGCAAATGCCTCCCTAGGAGAGGCTTTCCTTGACGATGGTGCTCCAGATGGAGCTGCTAATGGAACAACACTAAATGGAGAAGCCTCTTTCGCCCTTCTCGACGCCTCACCGGAAGATGCCTCGGCCGTTGGAGTCGAGCTCGATGGAGGCTTTCAGGGATACTGGGGGATGACCGCAAGCAAGGAGGGCTTTGGCAAAAGCAGCATCAACTCGCACACGATGCTTCAGGGAAGCTTCGATCTGGAGAAGAGCGTCTACTTCCATGAGTGATCTGTGAGGTCGTCGTTCTGCCGGAGGTATTGATATACCATAGGGCGAATTTACCAACCTATGATTCATAAGGGGAAGAGAACCAAGGGCGGAAGCATGCCCACGGAGCTCCAGGAGAAAGTAGACCAGCTGCTCGAGGAGTTCGTCCTCGAAGTGGACAGGATATCGGAAGAGCGCCACTTGCAAAAGGGCATCGCAAGGGCGAGCCTGCCTTGCAGCTTAGTGGTTGTCATGGACGGCGAGAACGTCTTCGTCCTCTCCCAGCTCCAGGCGGAGAACCTCTCTTCCACCTACATCTACGCTCCCGAGACCCATCTTCTCCATGAGAAGGCCCTGAGCTCGGCCAGATGGGAATTCGGCTTCGATGACCCCTTCGTCCTCCAGTTCGAAAGGGACCTCCTGGACCGAGAGTGCGATGATCGCAGAGGCGATCTTGCGGCCAAGGCCGCAAGCTTCGTCGACTCCGAGTTCACGCGTTTCATGTGGCTCTTGAGCTTCCTCAAGACAAAGCCAGCCTTCGGCTTGCCCCCCTTCGCAATGGACGCGAACCTCGCCTATCTTCTCATCCCGAATGAGAAGGAGGATCTCCTCAATGCAGCCGAGGCCGCCCTCCAGGCAAACAAGCTCATCCCAACGAGATCGGGCGGGATATTGGGTAGCGAGAGGTCCATCAAGGATATGTGGCGCTCGCTCATTAGGGCGAGAGTGGTGATCGCTGACGTTGGAGGCCTGCAACCCGATGTGATCTACGCCCTCGGAGTTGCCCACACCCTCGGCAAGGAGACCGTCTTGCTCCGGCCGGAGGAGGGATCGGCAGCCGTCGAGCTTCCTCACACCGTCGAGATCGCCTACCGGGCCGATCGAGAAGGCCTCTTGAGGCTGGAAAACGACCTTGCCTCTGCCCTGAAAGGCATCGTTGAGCCGCTCTCTTTGTGAGAAGAGATCGCAAGGCCGCATCCCTGCCTTAAATGAAAGTGCAGATGACCCCGGCGGAGAACTGGGCGAGTGGATAAGACAGATGCCCCCAACTTCAGTTGGTGGAGGAGTCACGAGGAAAAGGATGGCTGGATTGGGGCTCCTATTGACCTCTTGGGCCTTGTTTTGTCATGTGGGGAAGCCCTATAGAGTTATATACGACCTGCAGTAATACCGGAAACCCTGCTCAGTTGACAGCTCATGCTTCAGGCGATTCCAGGAGGGTAACAGAGGTTGAAAAAGATACGGTTGGCGGTTGCCGGGGTAGGGAACTGCGCTAGCTCACTGATTCAGGGGATTGAGTACTACAAGAACGTGGACAAGGGCGACTGCATTGGCCTGATGCATTACGAGATCGGAGGCTATAAACCAGGGGATATCGATGTGGTGGCAGCCTTCGACATCGATGTGCGAAAGGTGGGGCATGATGTCTCCGAAGCCCTCTTCGCTCCACCAAACTGCACAAAGGAGATCTATCCAGACGTCCCCAAGAAGGGCGTCATAGTGAGCATGGGGCCGGTGCTCGACGGAGTTGCGCCGCATATGAAGAACTATCCCGCCGATAAGACCTTCATGACGGCTCAAGATGAGCCCTGCGATGTGAGGAGGGAGCTAGAGGAGTCCGGGGCCGATATCCTCATCAACTATATGCCCGTCGGCTCCGAGAAGGCCACCAGGTTCTACGCTCAGGCCGCGCTGGATGCAGGAGTTGCGTTTATTAACTGCATGCCGGCCTTCATAGCCTCCGATCCGGCCTGGGCCGCCCGCTTCCAGGAGAGGGGGGTGCCGATCATAGGAGACGACATCAAGTCCCAGATCGGGGCTACAATCGTCCATCGAACGCTCGCCAAGCTCTTCAAGGATAGGGGTTGCAAGATCGATCGCACATATCAGCTCAACACGGGCGGCAACACCGATTTCCTGAACATGCTAAGCCGCGACCGCCTGAAGTCGAAGAAGATATCCAAGACAGAAGCCGTCCAGTCGGTCCTCGACAGCCCCATAAAGGACGATGATATCCATATCGGTCCTAGCGATTACGTGGCCTGGCAGAAGGACAACAAGATCTGCTTCCTGCGATTGGAAGGAAGGATATTCGGAGACATTCCCATCAACCTGGAGCTACGCCTCTCTGTCGAGGACTCGCCAAATAGCGGAGGCTGCAGCATTGATGCAATCCGAGTCTGCAAGCTAGCCCTGGAGAGGAAGGTAGGAGGCCCCCTCCTCGAGATATCAGCCTACACCATGAAGCACCCTCCAGAACAGTACTCGGACGAGACGGCTAGAAAGCTCCTGGAGCAGTTCATCCAAGGCGAGATCTACGAGAGGGAGGTTCCGGGACCAGCCCATCCCCAGATGATCCCGGTTAGATGAGGGCAGCCCCCCCCCTCAGCCCCCTCCTCCAAGGCGGCCAAGGAACTGCATGATTCCACCTCGAAATAGGGGAATCTTTAAAGCCTCGGGGACCTAGTTGGCATTATGCACATGCCAGTTGCAATAAGCAGTGAGAGATTGGGACTCTCGCTGCTCATCCTCATCCTTATCATAAATCCCGCATGGGCAGGATGTGCCACCGGCGGCGGGTTCGAGTGGCTGAGCGGGATAGAGATCGGATCCGATACGCAGACGCCCGTGGGTTTCGAGCGCCCCAACATGAACGTGCCTACGGCCAACATGGATATGCCAAGCGCCGGTTCCAAGGTTAGCCCCAATAACACATCAAACGCCTCGACCGATACGAGCGTTGCTGCGACGCCTGTGGCGAAGGATCCCCCTAGCATTGCTGGCAGATGGGCCATGAACCTCTCCGATGGATCGGTCAGGGAGTTAGAGCTGATGCTCTACTCAGCAGGGAGCGTGGTCTACGGAAAGGGCAACCTCAACCAGGAGGGCCTTGTCGTTCCTGTAACGACCAGGGGAACGCTTGCCGAGGAGACGTTGAGACTAGACGTCATCTCAGCCGTGGACGGCGTGCTCTATACGGAAGAGAACCTGTACAGGCTCGCGCTTCAGGTTGGAAACGGCACAATGAACGGCACCTATCAAAGCTATCGAGTCACAGGGCCTGAGGGCCAAGGAGAGGCAACCGGCAGACGGATAGCCTAATGGAAGCCGCCTTACCCTCACGAAGGGATAAGAGCCCGATAAAATTCCAAGGCGCATTGGAAACGCCTTTCCCCCTTTTTAGAGCTGGCCGCCAATTCTATGAGGATAGCTCCATGGATCTCCCTAGAGGATATCCGAGAGGACGCTAGCGATGATATGGCTCGTTATGCATTATCTTGAAAGCCCTGTATATCTGCTCCAAGAGGAAGAGACGGGCCATCTGATGTGGAAGCGTCATCCTCGATAGGGAGAGGACAAGGGAAGCCCTCTTCAGCACGGCGGGGGAGAGGCCAAGCGGCCCTCCTATCACCCAGCTGATATCCGACTCGCCTGCCAGAATGCGCCCCTCGATCCAGCGGGAGAGCTCCAAGGAGTCGAGCGCACGGCCCTCTCGCTCCAGCGCCACAACCGGCTCTCGGCCAGTCCGGCTCAGGATCGCCGACCCTTCCCGGTCCTTGATCTTCGCCTCCTGAGCCAGGCTTGCGCCCGCTGGTATGGGTTCATTCCCCACCTCAGCAATATCCAGGCGGGTGAAGGGAGCAAGCCGCCGTGAGTAGTCCATAAAGCCCTCCTGCCAGTGGCGCTCCTTCAGCCTGCCCACGACAACTATCCTCGTGATCATGGGATTACTTCGGCTTACGATCCTCCTGCCAGCTCCTCTATGATCTCCTCCACCTCTTCATAGCCCTCTTGGTAAAACTCCTCTTCGTCCGGCGCAAGCTCCTTCAAGAGGCGCAGGAACTCCCCAGCGTGGACTTTCTCCTCGTCCGCTATATCCAACAGGACGGCCTTTGCCAGAGGATCATCGATCGACTCGGCAAGCTGTACATAGAGCTGGACCGCTTCATACTCGGCGGCTACCAGAAATCTAATGGCTCTTACGAGCTCCTCCTTGGAGAGGAGGCGGTCCTTAATCATTCCAGAGAAAGGATTGGCAAACTCAGGCATTTTATTTTTCCCCCAAGGAATCGTTCAGGACATCCTGAACGATTCCTTATAACCATATGACCGTATGAAGGATATAACTTGCGCCGCGATGCTCGTCGAGCAATGGCAGCGATCACAGATAAATGCAAGGAGGGGACTCCCACTGCCACGCTGGAGCCGGGTTATGACAATTATCTGGCAGTGATGGTTCGTGGCCGAGATAACGGTTTATGGATGAACGATGTCCATGCATTGGTAAGTCCAGTTGCGGGCAGCTGGAGATCGTTTGGAGGGATAATATCGGCGATCCCGGCTGCACACTCAGACACCTCCAGAAGGACACATACATTTATTCGCGGTAGCGATGGGTCGATGTGGGAAAATGTCTTCAGCAGCAGTCCCTTGAATCCGGGTGGGGCTCACTGTTACTGGCAAGGTGGGACTATCGCCGCTTCGCCAACCGCTTGCTTGAACGGGATCACCTATGCTAGCGTCCAAGGAGTTGATGGGGACATCTGGTGCAAGCGTTACCCTACATAGGTGGCTCTGGCTGCCGAAGCTGGCAGTTTTGAGAAGGTTGAGGCTCCAGGAGAGGTGGTACAAATGGTCGAAGGAGGAACTGGTGCATCGATAGCCTGAGGCAAACCGAGCGACGGCGCACCACGCAGCTTGCTGCAAGGTGCGCCACCGTTTGCCTACTTAACGCAAGATCGCAAGGTTCTGTAGCCGAAAATCCCAAATTATAGGGAATATAATCCTTTGTCCTCATCACGTTCGTTCCATTCCAGCCTTTACAACAGCAATCCGTGGGGCATGTGATATGCCGCCGCATGAGTATGCCCAGAAAATTGTGTTTCAATCCTCGAGTTGAACATATATCCTCTTCCAATCCGCAGCTTGCTCCCAAGTATCAGGCTCTATGATGGGATGGACATTCTCACTATTCACAGGAGTGGCTCGAGCGATTATGATGTCTGCAGGGGAAGTGGTTAACGGGAGCACGAACTTGGACGAGATCCAGAGAAAGATCTTATGCTTGTTAGGATCGGAATGCGAAAAGCATTGCATGGAGCAATGTTGATGCGGAATGTGACTCACAAGGCTTTTAATACGAGTTGAGGCCATCTCAAGTGCATACCCCATGATACATCCCATTCCATGGGGACTGCTGATAGTGACAGATCTCGGTGGTGGACATCATAAAGGATAGAACGCTCATCTCATTCCAATCCGCGGCGGTGGTGACCCTCCTCTTCCTCCTCGGATTCGCAGCGATCATTTTCTTTCTAAGTGATGACCCACCCATGCGCACCGTCGTCAACGACTCACTAACCGTCGTCATCAATGGGCTTGCAACAATCTCACTCTTCTATGCAGCAGAACGCTCCAAAAGGTATGGACAAAGGGTGCAAACTGCCTGGACGATCTTGGCCATTGCCCAGCTCTGCTTCACCATGGGGGACTTAATATGGGCGATCTTGGAGGTTGTGCTCCATCAGGATCCCTTCCCATCACCCGCCGACGTTCCATTCCTCGCCTACTACCCGCTCTTCATGATCGGCGTGCTATTATTGCCAGCTGGTGATCTCCGCAGCAATGATAAGCTCAAGATGAGCCTCGATGTGGCCATTGTGATGATCGGGGCCTCCATGTTCTTCTGGTCCATCCTGATCGCCCCCAGCATCGCTTTGGTCGATGGGGGCGACGCCATGGCCCTGATCCTCTCCGTGGCCTACCCAATGGTTGACCTCCTCCTCTTCTTCGCCCTGATACAGCTCCTCTTTAGAAGGCTGAACCGCGAAGGCCTTAGACCCTTCCTCCTCCTGGCAGGGGGGGCAGCCGCTCTCATACTTGTCGATACGATATTCATGTACCAGTCCCTCCAGGAGACCTACGTGCCCGGCGGCCTCCTCGATATAGGATGGGTTGTGAGCTACTCCTTGATGGGATTAGCAGGGATTGCCCAAGCCATTTCGAGCGATCTCGACGATGGTCGCAGTCTTTTGGAGGATGCTAGGTATGGTCAGTTAGGTTGGCCCCTCTTTCTCCCCTACGTATTTGCTTGTGCAACCTATCTCTATCTTGTCTGGAGCTCTTATCATCCTCAGCCATTGAGCTTCTCCACGATGGCTGCAGGGGTAGGAGCCATCATCGGAATGGTGATTATCCGGCAGATTGTAGCCCTGAAGGAGAACATCTCCCTCTATGTCTCGACACTTCGCGAGATTCAGGTCAGGAAGAGGGCTGAGGAGGAGGTCAAACGCCTGAACGATCGCCTGGAGGTCAGGGTTGCCGAGCGCACAGCACAGCTCAAAGCCATTAATATAGATCTCCAGAACGAGGTCGCAGAGAGGAAGGCGGCGGAGGAGGCCTTAGGCGAGAGCGTGAGCCGATATCGCCGCCTATTTGAGAGCGCCCCTGTGGGGATTGCCTCGATCGATCTTCAGGGGTGGTTGGTTCAGGCAAACTCGGCCATGTTGGCCATTCAGGACTGGCCTTCCCAGGAGGTGGCAAGGGAGATCAACCTCCTTTACCATCCCCTCATGGTGGAGAGCGGCTTTGGGGAGAGGTTCCATCGATGCATACAGGAGGGGAAGGGGATCTCCTTCGAGCATAGCTATAGCTCCGGCCAGGGTCTCTATAAGCAGCTGAGAACTCATCTCACCCCGGTTAGGGATGGCGAAGGAAGGATGATCGAGATCCTTGCAATCGTCGAGGATATGACCGAATCTCGAAGGGCGGAGGAGGCTTGGAGGGAGAGCGAGGGGCGATTCCGCTCTCTGGTCGACAACATGCTGGACGCTGTGATCATACTGGACTGGGATGGCACCGTGCTCTTCGCAAACAGGGCGGCGGCCAGCCTCTGCGGCATGCCCCTCCCTGCGGATCTGGTAGGCACCAATGTCATCCAACTCGTCCATACCGAGGCTCGGGAATCCTTCGCCAGTGACATGGCCGAGGTCAGGGAAACGGGTGGGGGCCACCTCTCCGAGTACAGGATAAGGGATATGAGGGGCGAGGAGAAGTGGGTGGAGGCGATCAGCACGGTCGCGTTCTTCAATGGCAGGCAGATCGATCTTATAAACCTGAGGGAGATCACGGATCGAAAGCTCGCCCAGGAAGAGCTGAGAAAGAGGGGGACTCTTCTCTCCGGGGTTGCGACTGCGGCCAACGTCTTGCTGGTCCAAAAGGACCTGCTAGTAGCGATGGACCTCACGCTTAGGCTGCTTGGAGCCGCCACCAAGGTCGACAGGATCGCCATCTATGGGGTGCAGGCCTCCCCCGCTGGGGGGCATGTCATGATCTCCCGCTGCCATTGGGGCGAGGGTCGGCCGTCTTTGGAGAACATCTCCCTCGAAGAACGCCTCTCTCGGTGGTACGATCTATTGGTCGCGGGGAGGATCGTAGCAGGCCCGGTCTTGGACCTCCCCCCTCAGGAAGGGGAGGTCCTTGAATCGATGGGGATCACATCCATCCTCGTAATACCCATAATGATCGAAGGAAGGCTCTGGGGATTGCTGGACTTCGTCGACCTTCGCTCTTCGCGGTCTTGGGGCCCGGGGGAGGTATCCATCCTCCAGGCAGTCTCGGCCTCCCTCGGGGGGGCGATTGTGCAGAGAGCGAAGGAGGGGGAGATGCGCCTTGCGAGGGACGAGGCAGAATCTGCCGCAAGGGCGAAGTCCGAGTTCATGGCGAACATGAGCCATGAGATCCGGACACCGATGAATGCGGTCATCGGCATGGCAGATCTCCTCACGGATACCGATCTCTCCCCTGATCAGCTCGACTACGTGGAGACCATTAGGAAGAGCGGGGACGCTTTGCTGAAGATAATAGACGAGATCCTCGACTTCTCCAAGATCGAGGGAGGAATGATGGACCTAGCAGAGGAGTCCCTCTCACTTCATGATCTGTTGGGGGATGCGCTGGATCAGGTGGCTGTGGCGGCCTCGGAGAAGGAACTGGAGCTCCTTCATATGCTCGACGACGATGTGCCCATATCGATTCAAGGGGATTCATCAAGGCTCCGTCAGGTCCTCGTCAACCTCCTCAGCAACGCGGTCAAGTTCACGGATAAGGGCGAGGTCCGTGTGGATGTATCGGCCGTCTCCGAGGGCGATGACATCTTCACCATCCATGTCGCTGTGAGGGACACGGGGATAGGCATCTTGCCAGAGGATCTTTCGAAGCTCTTCAAGTCTTTTAGCCAGGTAGACTCAACATCCACCCGTCGATACGGGGGAACGGGGCTCGGGCTTGCGATTAGCAAGCGGCTGGTGGAGAAAATGGGTGGAAGCATCTGGGCCGAGAGCAGTCCAAGCGTTGGAAGCACCTTTCACTTCACGATCAAGGCAAGGGGCATCAAGGACCGGCGTTCTTCACCACCGGAGCTGAAGGGCAGAAGGATTCTCGTCGTGGACGACAATGGATCCAGTCTGGAGATAATCGCTCGAATGCTTCGATCCTGGTCCGCGGTCCCGGCCACGGCATCGTCTGCTAAGGAGGCACTTGCCATCCTCGGCAGGGAAGATCCATTCGATCTAGCAATTCTGGATATGGGCATGAAGGGGATGGAAGGCCAGGCTCTTGCCCGGGAGATCCGCCAGACCTTCGAGATCCCCCTCATCCTCATGGCCTCAATCGGCGCCCGAAAGGGGATCGATGAGGGCATATTTGTATCCGTGCTGACTAAGCCCATCGGATCCGCCGCGCTCCAGGGAGCCCTTCTTCGGCAGTTCGCTCAAAAGGAAGTGTCCGATGCGGTCCAGCCCGCTCGACAGGGCTCTATCCAGGTGGTCGATCGCGATCTGAAGATCCTCCTTGCCGAGGACAACCCAGTGAACCGAAAGGTTGCCCAGGCGATGCTTGCCCGTCTGGGACACAGGCCGGATCAGGTTGCAAACGGTCGCAAGGTGATCGAGGCCCTGGAGGAGAAGGAGTACGATATCATCCTGATGGACATACAGATGCCCGAGATGGATGGGATCGAGGCCACGAGGGAGATTCGCGAGCGTTGGGGATCCAATCCCTGGATAGTGGCCATGACCGCCCACGCGCTCGAGGGCGATCGAGAGAGGTTTTTAGAGGCAAGGATGAACGACTATGTGAGAAAGCCCGTGAAGCTCGATGAGCTCCGGGCAGCACTGGAACGCTACAAGGCAGATCGCTATTGATGCTGATGAAAGCGCGGATCCAATTTGGGATCTCCATTAGATGCTAATGCCCCTTTCGCCTGCTCTTTGCATCCTCCATCTTGGATTGGATCGACTTTACCCACAAGGCAGCCTTCTCATAGAAGAACACCCCGAAGAACCCAACGACCATGGCCAATACCACAAGCACCACCAGGAAGGTTATTATCCAGTTTATCCAGGACATGATCCTCGACTCCATGATTCGCTGCCGTTGGAATGCGACGAATCGAGCAGCACATTGCCTCTTTTTCTTCCCCTATAAAAAATATGGCTTGCCGATCTCGATTGAATGATTTCGGAAAGGGGCAGCGCATAATCCCCTTGGGGCTCGAAGATCTCGCCATGCTGTCGGACTAAGAAACCCCACCGCCCCAGCTACCCCCATCCTGAGGTTTGGTCCAATCGGCATATCTATCTGCAAGCACTCCGAATGGGATTGATATGTCAGTATATCTGCTGGGGGATTGCCGATCTCCCGCTATCCTTCGAACGCTTCTCCTCATCTCGATTCTCTTCCTTTCGGCATGTGGCGATTGTGCTCGGGCAGGGGAGGAGATCTGGCTTGGAATAGATGGAAGGATGGGTGAAGACTGGTGGAGGGGGGAGCAGGTGGTGGTTGCCGATTACACAATCACCATCGAGAACGTCGGCGACAATACGCTCTCGCCCGTTCGTTTGAAGAACGCATTTCCCGCGGAGACGGCCTTTATGGGCTCCTCGGTCAGGCCAGCTGTGCAGACCGCCGATTACGCCAGCTGGACGCTCACCCATCTCTCACCCGGCGACATCTCCACAGTAGAGCTTCGGCTCTTGGTCTCCCCCGGTGCCGAAACGCTCATCGATAGGGTCTACGCTGAAGGGGAATATCCAGGCGGCTCGGCCAGGGCAGACAATATGTCGGTCATGGATGAAAGCTGGCTTGGCTGCCCTTGAAGGGGAGCGGAAGTGTATCTCCGATCCGGCGATGATTCTCAGCTATCAAGGGGTGCACAAGGTCGCCATATGGCCTAAGCGAGATCCCGACAGCCTCCCGGCCGCCGGGAGTAGGCGGGTAGCCGCGGCCTCCTGCCTGACGGCTAACCCTCGGATTGCCTAATCCAGGCCGGACAGGTCCAGGATAATGCCTCCTCAGCTTCAGCAGTCTGCCCAGGCAGCCTTTGCACCCTTGGGGGCCTTGGCATTCTTCGGCAATTTGGCATTCTTGGCTTCCTTGGACGGCATACACTTATTCGCCTCAACGTCGGCGAAGTCCTGATCCGTGACCTCCTGACCCCCAGTGGATACGCCAAGCGCCGCTGCGGCGTTTCTCAGAAGGCCTGATGCATACTCCTCGATCTTTGCCACCAGCTTGATGCTGATAGGAGAGCTGTTGTGGAGAAGCGTTCCAAGGTTCCAGGTGACGGTCTTCTCGATCACAATCCCACCATGGTCGTCAGAGCTGTATGTCATGCCATTTGGCAGAGTATCCACAACTTCGACCTGGTTTAGATCGCTGTTGCCGGTATTGGCCACATCGATCTTGAACGTCACCTCATCCGGGCAACATTTGCGGTCGATGACCGTCTTCGTAACCTCTATTGCTGGCCCTCCGGCCTGGCCAGGTTCGGCAGCGTCGGCATAGCATATGGCCAGCAGAGCTAGAATGGCCACAAGCCCCATCAATCCCGATCTTCTATCCATCTATCTTCCTCCTCTATTGCATGCGGTCAGGCATTATCCTCCAAGTCACCGAGGTCTGTCCTTGTGGGAGCCTCTTGCGGCTTGCTGGATGAACCAACCATTGGGCCGCAGGGCATTTTGCAATTACAACATCATAATACTAATACAGAATTGAAAGATCTTAGATTTATATAAAGCTTTCGCTAATGATCGATGATGCGCATCGAGTTGCGGTCGAATCGCTTCGCCGTTGTGCCGAATCGCTTGCCACTGATGTAATCGCAAGGTTGATTAATCATTACCCGGTCTTCCAAAGAGGTGCTATTTCCATGGCGAAGGATGCCTCTCTCAAGCTATTTCAAAGGGCGATGGAACTGATGCCGGGCGGTGTGAGCAGCCCGGTCAGAGCGATATCCCCTTACCCCTTCTACGTCTCCCGGGGCGAAGGCCCTTATCTCTGGGACGTGGACGGCAATCGTTACATCGACTACTGCCTCGCCTATGGCCCGATGATATTGGGCCATGCTCATCCCGTTATCAGAGAGCGCGTGGCCAGTCAGCTCGAATCTGGTTGGCTCTATGGAACGCCCACCGAGCTCGAGGTCAGCCTTGCCCAAAGGATCGTGGACCTCTATCCGGGAATAGAGATGGCGAGGTTCGTCAGCACCGGATCCGAGGCCACGATGGCTGCGCTTCGGATTGCCCGGGGCTGCACAGGAAAGGAGAAGGTCGTCAAGATCGAGGGAGGCTTTCACGGCGCACACGATGGAGTGCTGATCAAGGCGGGATCCGGCGCGACCACCATGGGAGTTCCCGATTCGCTAGGGGTTCCGAGGGATACGGCAAGGAACACGTTGCAGGTCCCGTTCAACGACCTCTCTGCCCTCGAGGATCTCCTAAGGAGGAACGCCGGCGAGGTTGCAGCCCTCATCATGGAGCCGGTGATGGGAAACATCGGTCCAATACTTCCAGATGAGGGCTACCTGGAAGGCGTTCGGGATCTGACGAGGGAGAACGACGTCCTCCTCATCTTCGACGAGGTGATCACGGGGTTCAGGCTCCATCTGGGAGGTGCCCAGAGCTACTATGGAGTTACGCCTGACCTCACGACGCTTGGAAAGATCGTCGGCGGAGGCTTTCCAATAGGCGTTGTCGGCGGCAGAAGGGATCTGATGGAGATGGTCGCTCCCCAGGGCGGGATATACCAGGCAGGAACGTTCAACGGGAGCCCGATCTCCATGGTTGCGGGCCTTGCGACGCTCGATGTAATGGAAACGGAAGGGAGCATCGAGAGGCTCAACGACGTGGGGGACGGTTTCCGCCGCGCCCTCTCGGATATCGTCTCCGATCTTGGACTTGACTGCAGCGTAGTCGGAATCGCGTCGATCTTCAAGATCTTCTTCGGGGACAGTCCGCGGAACTATCGCGAGGCCTTAAGGTGCGACAAGGCAGCTTACCTCTCGCTCTTTAATAAGATGCTGGCTTCCGGCGTATTTCTGACGCCCAGCCAATACGAGACCGACTTCATCTCGGCAGCTCACTCCCCTGAGGTCGTAGAAGAGACTCTGGAGGCCTTCAAGTCAAACCTCAAAGCTTGATCATTGGAAGCAGGGCGAGCCCCTTGGCCTTGCGCCAGACGGAGATAGCACTCGCCGAGCTCTCAAGGGCTGGCGTCGATGCCTTGCTCTGCGTGGTCAAGACGAGCGGCGACCTCTTCTTGGACCGGCCGCTACATCAGCTGAGCGGGCAGGGCGTCTTCTGTCGCGAGATCGACGAGCAGATGCTCTCGGGAAAGATCGACCTCGCCGTCCACAGCATGAAGGATCTGCCCACGAAGAGGCCTCCCGAGCTTGGAATCGCGGCAGTGCTGAAGCGAGACTCGCCCTTCGATATATTGGTGAGCCGCGACGGATCGAGGCTGGACGAGCTTGCGGCGGGGGCCGTGGTCGGCACATCGAGCATGAGGCGTTCAGCACAGCTCCGTCGAGAGAGGCCGGATCTGCGAATCGCAAACGTGAGGGGCAACCTCCAGACGAGGTTGAGGAAGCTCGACGAGGGCGGCTACGATGCCCTAATCCTGGCCCTTGCTGGGTTGCAGCGCATGGGTTACGACGATATGGATTATCAGGTGCTGGATGGCGAAAGATTCGTTCCCTCCGCCAATCAGGGGACGATCGCCGTCGTCGCCATGAGGGATACAATCGGAGAGAAGGCCGCGGGCCTGATTGACCATGCCCCAACGAGGACGGAGACATTGGCGGAGAGGGCGGTCATGGAGCGGGTTGGAGGAGGCTGTGTGGTCCCGATGGCAGTACATGCCGAGCATCGAGGCGGAGGGCTGAGGATGGTGGCCGAGGTCCTCTCCCTGGACGGCAGTAGATTTGTAAGGGTGGAGGAGATGATTCCGGCAGACGACTATCTTAGGAGTGCCCAGGAGCTCGGGAAGAGGCTTGCCGAGATGGGCGGAGCAGATCTTGTGGATGAGGCGGTGAGGGCGATTGGTTCCCGGTAAGGTCTACCTCGTGGGCGCAGGCCCTGGCGATCCTGAGCTACTTACACTGAAGGCAAAGCGACTTCTGGAGGAGGCGGATGTCGTCCTCTACGATCGGCTTTTGAGCCCTAAGATATTGGAGGGGCTCGATGCGGAGCTACTGGACGTCGGAAAGGCGGCGGGAGACCACAAGATGAGCCAGGATGAGATCAACCGCCTTCTGGTTCAGAAGGCCCGGGAGGGATCGACCGTCGTCCGCCTAAAGGGAGGCGATCCTTACGTCTTCGGCCGTGGTGGGGAGGAAGCAATCGAGCTTCGCCGAGGCGGCATCCCCTTCGAGGTCGTGCCCGGGGTCACCTCCGCCATATCCGCCCCGTCGCTTGCCGGAATCCCTGTGACGCACCGCGGCCTCTCCACAGCGGTCACCATCGTGACCGGCCACGAGGAGGCTGGAAAAGAGAGGCCGCTCAACTGGGAGGCGCTCGCGAGGCTTGGAGGCACTCTCGTCGTCTTGATGGGCCTTGCAAGGCTTGAGCATAACATATCCCAGCTTGTAGCAGGCGGCCTCTCGAAGGATACCCTCGCAGCGGTTGTGGAGAAGGGCGGCTGGCCCGATCAGCGGCTCGTCGCAGGGACACTCGCCGATATCGCCGGGCTCGTCCGCGAGAGGGGGGTGGAGTCTCCGGCGATTCTCGTCGTGGGAGATGTGGTAGGCCTCCATCGAGAGCTCTCCCCGGTGAGATTGGCCTTCTTCCGACCGGAGAACCTACTATCCGAGACCTCTACCATCGTCGAGTCGATGGGCTTTACGCCGATTCCTGCGCCCTCCATCTCCCCAGAGCCCCTCCCGTTTCCAGTCGACCTCGATTCGAGGATCGATGGGGCTGACTGCGTAGTCTTCACCAGTCCAAACGGGGTCGAGATCCTGCTCGAATACGAGGATGCGGCCCCCCGCCAGGAGATGGCCGCCCGCCTTGCCTCGAAGAGGATTGCAGCCATCGGTCCAAGGACTGCCCGAGCCCTGCAGGATCGAGGAATCGAGGTCTCGTTCATCCCGAAGGAGTACAGCTCATCTGGGCTCGTCGATCTCTTGAGCGGTCGCTGCGAGAAGGTGCTCCTCCTGCGCAGCCGAGAGGGAAGTTTAGCGCTTCCCACAGGCCTCAGGGCCGCTGGGATCGAAGTGGAGGATATCCCCCTCTATCGCATAGTGGAATCCGGCGACCCCCGACTGGATCGTTTGATCGCCAATTCTGCGGCCGTTGAGGTCTTTGCGTTCACTAGCGGAAGTACGGGGAGATTCCTAATCGAGAGGGCAAGGGAGCTTGGACTCGAGGAGCATCTGCGCCGATCCCTTGAGAGGGCGAGGGTTGCGGCAATTGGCCCTCCAACGGCTGCGGAGCTGAAGCGGCTGGCGATCAGGGTCGATCTAATCCCTGAGACCTACACGTTCCCCCATCTGCTCGAAGCGGTGAGGGATGCCATATGGGGTAGCAAATGATAATATTTTCAAAGGCACTCGCGGACAAGGCAACCGTATGGGAGGCGCTTAGGGCATCTCAGGATAGCTGTCAGCCTATACCTACGGAGCTCTTGCGCTTCTCTGCCGAGAACAGGCCGGTTGTGATGTGGAACCTGACGCGTAACTGCAATCTCCACTGCAACCACTGCTACATGGACGCAACGACCTCCAAGGAGGAGGAGATGAGCCTTGAAGACGGAATCAGGCTCATCGATGACCTCGCTGAGCTGAAGGTTCCAGTGCTCATATTGACCGGCGGAGAGCCCCTCATGAGCAGGAACTTCTACGCCTATGCCATTCACGCGAGGGAGATGGGGTTAAGGACGGTCATCTCCACAAATGGCACTTTGATCACCCCAGAGGTGGCTCGACTTCTCAAGGAGGTGGATATTCGCTACGTCGGCGTGAGCATCGACTCGACGGATCCTGCAAGGCACGACCGCTTTCGTGGGGTCGAGGGATCCTACATCAAAGCCATGAATGGCCTAAGGAACGCCAAGGAGGTCGGACTCAGGACGGGCCTAAGGGTTACATTGACCAGGGACAACTGGCATGAGATCCCAAGGTTGCTGGACCTGGCCCTAGATGAGGGGATACCCCGATTCTGCCTCTACCATCTCGTGCCCACTGGGCGCGGGGCTTTCATGGTGGAGAAGGATGTCACGCCTGAGCAGAGGCGAAGCGTGATCAAGCTTCTCGCTGAAGCGGCGATGGAGTTCAAGGATCGAGATCTGGAGATCCTCACGACGGACTCGCCGATGGATGGTGCCTACCTCCTCGAGCTTCTCAAGGATGATCCAGAGAGGTTCGAGCATGTTTATAAGCTCCTGCAGAACGCTGGGGGCTGCTCTGCCGGGGTCAAGGTTGCGAACATCGACCAGAAGGGAGATGTCCACCCCTGCCATTTCATGCCCCATATGCTCCTTGGAAACGTGAGGGATAGATCGTTTAGGAATATCTGGGTGGACGATCCCGCTCCGGAGCTGCTCGAACTGAGGGGAATCAGGCACGAGCTAAAAGGAGCCTGCGGAGATTGTCGATATCTGGACCTCTGCGGTGGATGCCGCGAGAAGGCGTTGTACTTCAAAGGTGACATTCGCGAGGCGGATCCAACCTGCATTCTGGGGGTTGCGACGGGGGATGACGAAAGGGATCAAAAAAAACTTGCTTATGATGGATCGAGCAGATGAGCAGCGGGGATATCGATATCGCCATCTTTGGGCCTCTTCCATCTCCCCGAAGCCCCCTATTCCAATGGGAAAGGTTTATAATCTTTTGTTCAGTTGAACATATTTGGGTGTTAACCTTGGCAAACAAAGGGAACGATAAGGTGAGAGGGATCTCCGGCCGCGAGGCAGAGGAGGTCAAGGTGGCCAGAAGGACGCGTGTAGCCAGAAGGACGCGCTAGCGACGTCATCGGCTATTCTTCCATTGGGGGGGGCGACCACCCCCCCTATTTATCCATTTTCCCCGTGGTTTTGTGTGCTCTCTCGCCCAATGACGAGGCTTATGATCTTGCTTTTTGGGAGGGGGATTGGCTGGAAGTCTGATGTAAATGGCTGGAGGTTGCCTTCTGGGGTGATGTGGAAGAGGGGGACGTTGGACTTGTGGAATAATCCCTTGGATGGGTGGAACTTGAAGGACTCTGTGAAGGCGACGGTCATTAGCTTGGCACCTGCTCTGAACTGAGAGGAAAGGCCGGAGTAGGTCGCTTGAGGATTGAAGAGGAGGCGGCCTCTCAGGTGCTTGGGGGAGAAGGCCTCCTTGCCGCGATAGGCCTCCATCTCCGGGGGGAGCTGGTATACCTCCGCCCTTCCGAACGCCTCGGCGAAATGAAGTGCTGCGAGGGAGTTCGCCTTGTCGTTGGGGGTCAGGGCAAGGAGATGGCCAAAGCCGCCTAGCTCGACCTCCTCGAAGATGCTCTCGGAGAGTATGGATCCGTGGTAGGTGGGAAGTCCCGATCTGAAGGCCTCCTGGATCTCCATCTGGTTGGTGTCGACGAGAAGCACATTGAACCCCTCCTTTTGAAGCGCGAATGCCATCTCCCTCGCCCAGGGATGTGCTCCGGCGATGACAACGCCCTGCGAATTGGGCTTTGAGAGCCCAAGATGCCTTGCGAGGGTTGGTGCGGAGAGGCCGTAGGCGGCGACGGTTCCTGCGACCACGATGAACGTGTAGGGGGCAAGGGCCTCCGCCTGGGCAACTCCCTGCTCGGAGAGCTCAATTGCGAAGATCGAGGAGATGGCGGCCGCAACGATCCCACGGGGAGCCATCCAGGATATGAAGAGCCGCTCCTTCCAGGAGAGGCCGGAGCCCATGGTGCAGAGCCACGCAGCCAGAGGGCGGGCAATCAGCATCAGGACGGCGAGGAATGCCAGGCTTCCAGGGTTGATGTACTCCACGTAGCTCCTGGGTGAGCGGGCGACGAGTATTATAAAGAGCAAAGATATCAATATAATTCGAAGGTTCTCCTTGAACTCCACAATCTCCCTGACGTTTACCCTGTTCTGGTTGGCAAGCGAGATCCCCATGATGGTTGCAGCAAGGAGGCCGGACTCGGGCTGAAACCAGTCCGATGCGGAAAACGCGGCGACTACGACCATCAGCGAGAAGACCTCCTGCAGGAAGTCAGGGATCCAGAAGCGTCTCAGCATCTCCACAAGGACCTCCGCTGCCAAGATGCCTATCCCTCCTCCAATGATGATGGCCTTTGCTATGCTCAGCTCGATCATCATGGCGGCCTCGCTCAAGCTTGCGGCGAGAATTGCCTGGAAGATGAGCACCGAGAGGATTGCCCCTATTGGATCGTTCATGATCCCCTCCCACTTGAGTATGGGAGAAGCCCTTCCCTGTGGGCGAACGTGGAGCAAGAGGGGGAGAATAACGGTCGGCCCTGTGACGACTAGGATCGCTCCCAAGAGAATCGCCATCTCCGGCCCCATGTCTAGAAGGATCCAGGCGGCGAGAGCGGAAACGGTCCAAGTGATGAGAACGCCCCACGTGAGGAGGCGCAAAACGACCTTTCGCGACTGCACGAGGTCAGCTATCCTCAAGCTCAGCCCGCCCTCGAATAGGATGATTGCAAGGGAGATGGAGATGAAGGGGGTGAGCATCTCCCCCATCAGCCTGTCCGGATCGATCGAGCCGCTCGCCGGGCCTGCTGCGATTCCGAGGATGAGAAGCATCAGTATGGAGGGAAACTGAAGGCGCCAGGCGAGCCATTGCCCTCCGATCCCAAGCACGATTATCCCTGCGAGCTGTGTGAGAAAATAGCTAGCCAATGGTCCTCCTGCAGGTTTTGGCCATGCCTCCTGATGATCGCCTTCTCCCGGCTGCCGGAAAGGTCGCCCTTCCATCCATCCGGCATATAATTGGGCCTGGACGATTTAAGGCAGACGGCGTTATCCTCTCTAAGATCACACGAAGGTTTTATAACCATTGGTGATGAAGGTTGTATGGGGGTGAGATCAAGATGACCCATCACGATAAGAAGAAGAAAAAGAAGGAGGAGGAGGAGAAGAAGGAAGAGGTTGCAAAGGTCGATCCCATAAGGCTTCATGAGCAGAGGGGTGGGAAGAAGAAGCCATTGCTGGATACATGCGAGTGAATGCTGGGAGCATCAAACCTTTCACCCTTCTATCCGGCTTCGTTCCCTATTATTTTTTGATGCCCTTGTTTTTATATCTTCATCGTTCCATCACTAACCTCGCGATCCGGCGTCGCGCATGCGGCGATGGCAAAGAACGTCCGGCGGTATCATCCGCCGTCCTTCGTTACCCTCACTCCTCGATTATCCACCGCGGTCGAAATCGCGATCTCTAGATCCATCGACTCTGCGATTGCCGCGACCTCTTTGAGCCCCTTCTCGGTGACCACACCGATCGAGGGTCCAACCGAGCTCATGCCTACGAACTCAAGCCCGCTCTCCCTAAGAAGGCTCATCAGGTGATAGATCTCGAAGGAGTGATGCTCGACCTCGGCCCGCTTCGAGCCTCGAAACTCGAACTCCCAGACGATATCCCCAATCCTCCTCAGGTCTCCCTTGACGAGGGCGGGGATCAGGTCCATCATGATCAGATAGGCCTTGAGCTGCCGATCCTGATAGTCCAGCGTCCTTGCCCGATTCATCAAGAGATCGAACTCCTGTCTGCCTGAGGAGGAGACCTGGGTCTTGGGGATGATGATGAAGACGTTCTTTCCCTCTGCGAAGGGATGGTGGCAGATGAGGGCGAGCTCGTCTCCCATTATGGCCATGCCGCCATAGGTTGCGGCGGCGGGGCCTACGCCGGTCTCGAATCCCAGCGTAACCATGCCGTCCTCGGTCTCCTCAACGTAGTTGTTGCCGATCAGTTGCCTGATCTCCTCGGGGCCAAGCGGTGAACCCACCGCGGCGTTGAGGGCATGGGCGAGGGCGAGGAGGACCGATCCGGTGGATCCGAGACCTACGTGCTTACGCTCGTGGTCCTCGACCGATATCTCGAACCCTCCGCGATAGCCAACGGCTCTCCTGAAGACCTCAACGAAGTGGCGTATGATCGGTTCGCGAGAGTAGTCCACGGAGATCCCCGACGGCGTGCACCTAACCGTGGCAGAGCAGTAGCTGCGAAGCCATCATCATGGCTCTTCGAACTATGTGCAAAGGAATCATGAATCATCGTTCCACTTGGACGTATGGTCAACTTAATCATCCATAAACTTAGATGAAAGCTTATATAATTTTGTATATTCTCGAACGCAACGATTTTGTAAAAATTATTAGCGTTCATTCGTGTTCATTCGCGGTTGGTTATAAAAAACCACTAATTCACGCTAATGAACGCGAATCCGATAAGGCAATTAGCGTTCATTCGTGTTCATTCGCGGTTATTTATAAAAAACCACTAATTCACGCTAATGAACGCGAATCCGATAAGGCAATTAGCGTTCATTCGTGTTCATTCGCGGTTATTTATAAAAAACCACTAATTCACGCTAATGAACACGAATCCGATAAG
>Ga0265595_1000217_pt1 | contig 55750 bp, 54 predicted proteins | sample saktaG_15_FD_190148 | JGI IMG/M metagenome (GOLD analysis project Ga0265595, IMG submission 190148) | Saline water microbial communities from Sakinaw Lake, British Columbia, Canada - sak_2013_06_06_50m | ecosystem: Environmental > Aquatic > Non-marine Saline and Alkaline > Saline ... | reverse complement strand
TTAAATAATTGCTGTTTTATAACAGCAAAAATTCAAATTTATTATATACCCGTTTTTCTAAAATTGCAACACTTTTAAATTATTTTGACATTGGTTCGCCTTAATTCTTTATTAATTTCAACGTAATTGGGTATTGTTTTTTCTACCAAAGCCCAAAATCTCTTAGAATGATTAAGCTCTCCCAGATGGCAAAGCTCATGCACAATCAAATAATCAGCTAGCTCCGGCCTTAAATAAATAATTTTATAGTTAAAATTTAAATTTCTATTAGATGAACAGCTTCCCCATCTTGTACTGGTATTTTTTATAGCGATACGGTTTATTTCAAAATTATAAATTTTGTTGAAATAGCTTAATCTATTTTCCACCAACCTCCTAGCCTGCTCTCTTTTTTTTACGGTAAACCTCCTAAATATTTTCATAATACGTATTATAATACGTATTTAAATAAGTACAAAAAAGCCCCCGTTGAGCGGGGGCCGTAAAAATATCTTTTTTTAGCTTTTAATTTTATTATATATATAGTTTGTTGTGCTTCCAAAAGCAGATAGGAAAATAACAAAAGTAAAAATCCAACCCGCAAAAGGAACCATGCCAATAAGTGCCAACACAATTACAGAACATAGAATAATCCACCAATTTAATTTGTAATCAGGCTTTTTAAACAAATATTTTAAGGCCAGTTTAGCAAAGACTAAAACAGAAACCACAGCACCAACAAACAGTAGCATCGCATAAAATAATACCGCGATAATCCCAATGAACGCACCGACCACTGTAAAAAAGCTCAAGATAACAGCCACTGGCACAACAACCATTACAACGAATCCTCTCAATACCTCTTTCCAAAAACTTGTCACAGACTTTGAAACAATGTCCGTTGCCTGATGCTTAAAAACGTAAAATATAATCAAAGCCGCCACAAAAATCATTAGTGACTTTATAATCCAGACCAGGCTCATAAAACCCACGAATGCCCCTTTGCTGGTTTCTTTTGTGGGTATTTCTGTTTTATGAAAGTTTGTCTCACCATCAATTCTCACTTCCTGGCTTATTATTGTTTGCGAAGGAGAATAATAATCAAAATTACCAAGCACCACGGCATTCGGTCCAAGTTTCACTTTTTCTGCTTCAATTAATAAATCTCCCTCAACCGTTCCGTTAAAATAAACCGTACCCCCTTTTATACTCGCAGAACCCTTGGTTTCTCCACTGTAATCAATATTTCCTCCTGCAATTTTTAAATCTTTACCAGCAGTAGATCCGGGTACCACGCTTATCTGTCCTCCAACAACCACCAAATCCCCTCCCACAGAATTGGCTATAACAATATTTCCTCCTGCAACCCTGACATCTCCTGCTACACTGCTCATTATATTGACACTGCCTCCAGCAGCTTCAATATCGCCTAAAACAGGGCCTGAAATAAACAAGTTTCCTCCTGTTGCCAGCACGTCTCCATTGACCGTACCTGAGACATTTACACTCCCTCCGGCTGTATAAAGATTATCATTTATTACAGAACCGGCTTCCAGATAATAACTCTCTCCTGTTTTAAACACAGCTCCATGTGCTAAAACCGGAACCAAAACCAAAAATGCTACAAAACTAAATAAAAATAATTTTTTTATCATATATATTATTTAATAATATTTTGCTATTTTAACATAAAATTATTTAAAAATCTGGAGAGTGCTTCTGCTACACTTGCCAAACCCAAGTTTTGCTTTAACTCGGATGTTTCCTCAATAAACGCCACTGGGTCAACCCTTGAGCCGTTGTCACGCATAGAAAAATGTAAATGAGGTCCTGCTGCATAACCAGAATCTCCAGACAATGCAATAATTTGTCCATTTATCACCAACTCCCCTTCTTGAACCCTAAACTTATCTAAGTGCAAATACAAAGAAAATATCCCCAATCCATGATCTATTATAATTGTTTTTCCGTAATTGGAAAGATCTCTTGCCATAACCACCTTTCCATCATTCACAGCAAAAACTTTTGTGTCTAACCCTGCTCTCAAGTCTATCCCAAAATGTCTTACATCATATCCTGTAAATTTTATAATTTCACCAAAGTCAAATCCGCTTTTCGAAACATTTTTTAGGGGGAGGGAAAAAGCCCCAGTAAAATATGCTTCTGACGTAAATTTTTTAAAAACCTCTTCTAGGCTTGGATTATCATTCTGTGAAATATTAGTTAATACTTTGTTTGCTGTGTATCCTTTATCTTGCAATTCTTGCGAAATAGCCATTTTTGTTGAAGGAAAATCCCTTTCTTCCACAAAAATTTCTTTTTCTATGGCCTTGCCTGAAGTATTAACTAAAATTTTATATTCGCCGGGACCCATGTTCGCGTCAATTCCCAAAAAAGCGTACCAGTCAGAATAATTACTGTTTCTGAAAAAAGTAATTATTTTATTATTAAAAACTCCGTTTACTTTGGCGTAACTTCCACTGGCTTTTACTAAAACCGTATCTCCTTGCTGAGGATTTACAGAAGAAACATAAATTTCATTTTCGGGCACAAAAATATAATTGTGAGAAATAAAAATTAAAGCAATCAAAAAAGCAATTACTGCAATCGTGGTAACCGCCCCAATCAAAACTAAATAATGCCTTTTCGCCTTCTTTGCTTTTCTCTTTTTTTTGCGCGCCATATTATTTTAAAATAAGCGTGGCTAAACCCAAGAAAACAAAAAATCCAAAAACATCTGTAGCTGTAGTTATAAAAATTGTGGCCGAAGAGGCAGGGTCTTTACCAAGACGCTTCATAACCAAAGGAACAACAGTTCCAAAAAATGCAGCTATAATTAAGTTTATAACCATAGCCATTGCCAATATTATACCTATAAGAAAATCGTGATTTATAACTACCACAACCGCAATAACTATGGCTCCGTTTATTAGCCCGTTTACAAAACCAGCTCCCAGCTCATTTTTAAGGGCGCTCCACATGGTTTTTAGATCAATCTGCTTTAAGGTAATTCCCCTCACTAAAACTGCCAAGGTTTGAGTGGCTGCGTTTCCACCCATACCTGCCACAATTGGCATATATACCGCCAAAAGAACATATTTTGAAATTGTGTCGCCAAAAAGTCCCACGGTAAAAGCAGCTAAAAAAGCTGTGCCCAGGTTTAGTATCAGCCATTTATAACGATATTTTATTTTTACCTTTGCCGTGTCAAACACCGATTCTTCATCATGAACACCTGCAAAATCATAAAGAGAGGCAGACTCTTCTTCGTGTAAAACCTTTAGCACGTCATCAGAATAAATAATCCCCATAACATTTCCCGTATGCCCTATCACCACTACTTTATTATGAGGATAACTCCTAAACAATTCTAAAACTTCTCCCGTGTTTGCATCGTGCTTTATAGTCTTAATTTTTTTTATATATTTTACAGCTTTCTCTCCGGGTTTTCCAAAGCCCAGCTCGTGCACAGGCAGATACCCCATAAACTCGCCATGGTTCATGGCTAAAATGGCGGGCAATTTCCCTGTACGTTTTTCGTGCACTTTTACTTGTTTTGCTACAGAGGCAATAGTATCTTCAGTTTCAACCTGGATATAATCTACGTTCATCAATCCGGCCGCTGTTTCGGGATCAAACTGCAAAAGCAAAGAAATCTCTGACTTTAATTGTTCATTTAATTCAGACATAATCGGTGCTCTTCTATTTTCAGGCAGTAACTGCAAGACGTCTGTTGCTTCATCAGCATCTAAATGCCCCAAAACCTTCACCAGCTCTTCTTTGTTTATTTTTGAAATAATATCGTATTTTATATGTTTTGAAAGCCGTAAAAGTATATCCCCTTTCTGCAATTCGGGCGTCTGCCTAAAAAACTCCAACCGCTTTTCGGGGTTGTAAGATATTTGGTGGATAATTTTCCCAGTATCATTTTTATCTGCCATAATTTATTTTACCACAAAACGAAAAGGTGGCATACACCTTGAAAAAAACATTTTTATTTAGTAAGATATAAGCAACCATTCCGCAGTAGCTCAATGGTAGAGCAAATCCCTGTTAAGGATAAGGTTGTAGGTTCGAATCCTACCTGCGGAGGGCGTTACCCCATTTTGGGGCTTTTTTTGTGCATCGGTAGAACCATTTTTTTCTTCATTGGAGATTTTTCTCTCTAATAAAGCCTTAAAACCATCTTTTGTTTTGTATCCAATAAGCTTGCGATCCTTGAAAATAAGTTCGGTAAAAATTAGGGCAGTTATCTCGCGCTTCTCACTATCAAGGGAAAACTTAAAATATGTTCCTGCATCCTTCACTAAGTTCGAGAATGTTATGATGTATTTGAGCATTTCAGGCGCGCTTTCTGCATATGCTTTGAGTTCCTCGTTTATAAGGGTTAATTTGTTTTCTAGGCGTTTTTGCTCGTCTTTTACAGTGTCTGCATCCATTGAGCCCGTTCGTAGTAAAGTAATTTTGTTTTGAATGATGTAATCAATATCAGCGATTGTTGTTCTTTGCCTTACTTGTAGGTCATCAATAACCTTATTCCTGTTGTGGTTGATTTCAGCTAATTCTTTTTTTGAATCATTTTCTATGTCCAAAATCTCCGCGCCTGTGAAAGAGACTTGGTCTAATATGTTTTGCACTGCATCGGTAATATCGCTTTCATTTAAATTCGGATTGCTGTTGGTGCAGCCATTTTTACAGCGGCTGCGGTAATATATGATACCCTTTTGCTCATATGGTGAATAAGCACGCCCACATTCGCAACGTGCCATTTCTCGGTAGGTGTGAAATTGCTTGTTGATATAATAAACCGAAACATGTTTCTTTTTCAATATCTCTTGAACCTTAAAAAACAGCGAGTCGTCAATTAGGGCCTTATGCGCATTACTGTCTTCGTAGGTGTCGCCAATTTTTATCTTACCGATGTAAAAAGGATTAGATAGTATATATTCAACTGTTTTGTGGTCAACCGGACGAGAGAGTTTAGGTAAATCAGCAAGATCCATGTTGTCGGCAATCTCCGCTTTTGTGCGTTTTCGTCTCACGGGTTTTGTCGTAAGTCCTTGTTCTCGCGCCCATTTGCCAAGTTGTCGGAAGCTCCATTTGCCAGTTTTATATTGTTCAAAAATTCGTTTTACGGTTGGCGCTCGTTTTGGGTCAAAAGGTTTATTATTAGATCCTTCGTCAAGATAGCCTATTGGTGTGAAGTAAAGACAGCGTCGTTCATCACGAAGCTTTTTTTGTGCGTTGCGCACTTTTTCACTTATAACCTCCGAATAGTGCGAGGCAAACATTCCATCCACCCTCATATGAAGTTTTCCTGCGCTGGTTTTTTCATAATTTGCTTCCACAAAACGAACATCTACCCCTATGGCCATAAGCTTTTTGATTATCATATCATCCTGTTCATTGCGACTGGCTCTGTCCCAGCATAGAAAGATTACACCTTTTATTTTACGCGACTGCAATAGCCCGATGAGCGTAAGGAATTTTGGTCGTAATATCTTGTATTGAATAGTGCCATCTGCGTTAAGAACAAATTCTTCCTCCTGTTTAAATGCGGAGTGGCTTTCGTTAATAATTCCATTTTTGCAAAAACCAGTAATGGTCAGGTTTGCGATTTTAAGGTTTGGCTTAACATAACTGGCATATTCAAGATTTTTTTGCTGTTGATAGGATAGCGAATTGCGCTGATTGTCCGCATCGTCAGTGCTTCGGCGGTCATAAACCAAATAGTCGTCTTTAAATTGAAATTCAATGTTTTTTAATTCCATATTTTTATTATTTAAAATTAATAACTAATATCACCCTTTTTTAGTATAAGCTTACAGACAATCTTGCCTCTTTTGAAGATATCCCAAGTTTTTCCATCCGCAAGGAAATATCCTTCTATCACGAGCCTGTTGTGAACACCCTGTAAAATAGAGGCGTACTCAACAATTCCGGTTTTATCTTCTCCGTTGAATAATTTTTGTTGCGTAGATTCTTTTTCCATGTTTTTTGTCGGCAAGCTATAATTTTCTATTATAGATAGCTTGCCGAATTTTTTAATTCTATTTTTTATCAAACTTTCCTTGTCCTGCCCAGTATGCCTGTATTAAATAGCAACCAATGAGCCACAAATAGTATTCATCCCTGACATCCATATGTGCTATGCATTCCATGATGCAGTCTTTCCTAATTTCTGAAAATTCTTCTGGTATTGACCCCCTAACACTTCTTTTCCACAATTCGTCTTTCGTTAGCTTATCGACCTCTTTTTTTGATAGTTCTTTATCCCATGTCGTGTCACCTTCTTTAAGTCGATTTATTACGCTCTCTGTAAGGTCACATATTTTTTCTGCGGTTAAACCCCGCGCCTCGTCTTCGCTAAATTCTTTTTGGAAAGATTTAGATTTCTTCTTATTGCGCGATGCTTTGTCACCCAAAGATACTATTTTTTTCATATTTTTTGGTTCCCCGCTTGTCCAATTTGTTATATTATGATATAAAAAAATAGAGACTTGCGGGAAACTGCTTGTTTTAGATTGAAAAGGCCTTTATGTTTTGCGACTGGAGGCCTTTTCGCTTGATTAAATTTTTATTTTCTTTAATTCGTCTGTTAATGGATATATTATTGGTCTAAGATTGAAAGCAAACATTGCGTTTTCTGCCATTCTTAGGGCTGAATCACCGAAATTTGTATCTGATACGATTGAATAATTATTCTGCAAATCCGTAATTATGTATTGGTTGCCCGAAATGGCTTTATGGACCGCGCTTGTAATTCTGTCTTCGGCGCCCAACCAATCGCAGAATCTTTTTATATCTTTTATTGAAATATTTTTACTTCGAAGCGAGGCAATTATTTTAATGAGGAATAAGTCATGCAGATTAAATGTGTTCCATTTTTCTATGTCATTCCTTCTTTGGTGGGGAAGGACACCTTTCATGTCCCAGTTGCTTAGAGTCCGGACAGGAATGTCACAAATTTTTCCTACCATCTCGACTTGGAATAGAATATTTTTGAATTTATCTAGAATCATTGTAGCCGATGCTTTATCTAAATTGTTTGGTTTTTGTTTCATAAATTTTGTGGTTAGGTTTATTAGCCATATATCGCCAACTCTCGGCAATATATTGTTTGATTTAAGTATACTCCCGCAATTAACCCTTGTCAAGCCCCCTGATTTTTTTGTTATTTAATAATCTGCGTCAGAAAAATCAGCTGGTAAATATTATTCGCGGGAAGCATAAAAATTCGTATTTTGAATTTATGCGCGCGCAGAATAATCGGCTGGTGGTTTGGTGGCGGGAAAAACGGCCAGAAAAAAATTACTGAAACTCTCAACTCACTTTTTTAAATATCTAAAGTTAGCCAACAAAAAAACCCAACTGGTTAGGTTGGGTCTTCTTGCACTATCTAATTTATTTTTTTGATGGGAGGCCGATGTTAAAGTGATTACTCTCGTCCATCAATTTAATTGTATCATTGACGTTTGAACCAAATGGGATTTCTAGCTCCCATGCTGTTTCAGATGGCTTGAAAGGAGACTCTTTAATCAACTTCAAATACATATTGCGTGCCGCTTGTCTGGCATCCTCATACTCTTTAACGTCAAACATTTTAGGAAAGCTGAAAACAGTTTTTCTGCCTGTGGAGGTATACCGTATTCTACCTCGAAGTTCCAATTTCTTTTCCTTGATATGGTGCGAAAGAGTAATCATAATGTCCATGTTTGCATCTCCAAGTTTTGAGTGCATAACAAGCGGGCCGCCAAAAATGTAAACCGGTTGAACCTTGTTTTCAATCATTTCCACGACTGGTTGCGTGTTTTTTAAATCTCCAAAACCAGCCGAAGCCATTTCTTTTTCTGTCATTCTGTTTTCTGGATTTATATAAATTTCTTTTTCTTTTGTTTTGTTCATAGATGAAATTATTTAATTCTTTTATATTTCTTATTCTTATTGGTTTTCTTTGAAGCATATTTTTTAAGGAACTGATTAATCTTATTTTTTAGTTCTCGGGCCGCCAATATTTGCGATGTTTTTTGTTCTATTTCCATTGTGATTATTTCTGCCCATAATTGGAGATGTTGTTGATCATTTACTGTTCCAAGATTGAATGTCACATTTTTCATTGGATCGCATAAAGTTAGTATCCACTTGTCTATTTCTATTTTCTGGCAGACTATCCAATTGGAAGTTTTCGGCACGGTATGTATTAGAATTCCGTTTGGCCCGTTTTTCGTTACATATTTGGCTAATCTATCGATGTTTTTCATTTTGATGAGAGTTTGATGGACTCTTTTAGTATTTCGATGAAGGTTTGTCCTATAAGTGCATTGTTGCCTGAGTCTTCAAGATTTCGGTTCTTCTCTTTTGAGAAAGTTCGGTCCATGTAATTTCCTTCGCTGCCGCCAATGGTTATGCCCAAGCATTCAATTCCGGAATTTACAGCTCTTTGATGCGCTTGTTGCATATCAAGGAGATCCGATTGCCCATCTGTTAATATTATTGCTATTTTGCGTTCTGCTCTAACCTTTTCTAGCTCAATTCGGCACGCATCTATAGCATTATTTATCTGCGTGCTGCCGGGGAGGGCTTTTTTGATAGAGCTTTCATTCGCAAGTGTGCTGAATTCTATCAGGCTTTTTCCCATTGCCGAGACAACACAGGCTTGGTCGCCGAAGATTATCATCGACCGTGGGACTCCAGCCATTCGCAGGGCTTCTGAAACCATATACATTGAGCTTAATGCGTAATTCCCGGGACAATCGTCTCCGCCACTCCACATTGAGCCCGAAACATCGGAAGCAATTGCGAAAGCATAACTTTGATTGCTTTTTACAATTCTTCTGGCGAAGGGTCTGCGGTCTTTTAATACTCGTATCCGAACAAATCTTTTTGGCATTAGTTTTCCGCTTCTATATCTTCCGGCAAATTCCATAGTATTGTTCCTTTTTAGAATTGTGCGGAGCTTTTTGCCTATCATTGACGCTTGGTCGGCTATTTCGTCAATAAATTTCACGTTAGGGGATATAGCTCCGAATCCTTTCCACCCTCGGCCACTTTTTAAAGTGTTTATTGTTTTAGCTTTTGCTTCTGTTTGTTGCTCCTGCGCATTCGCATGTCCGTGCTGTTCAGCCTCTCGCATCATTTTGCGCTTGTCTTCCTCAGAAAGATCCCCTGCATACTTAATTAGAATGTCTACTATTTCTTTTGATAGAGGCAGCAGATCTTTTGTCATCTGCCTTTCGAAAATCAAAGTGGAATTCTGTTTCATTAAGTCGGCAACCATATTGCCAATTTTCTCATAGTCTCTTTTGCCATTTTCAAATCCTCTCCCTTCAAATTTTATGCAGGCATAAAGTAAACATTTTTCATGAAGCGGAACAGATTTCATCTTGGGCAGATTTTTACAAAGGATGTCTAGCAGTTCTGTCCTTGTTGATTCTAGAATTTCTCCTGCATTAGGATAGTCTTTGCTTATGATACGTTCCACTGAAATATCTTCCAAAACATTTAATGCCGATTTTGTAAGTTCTGGATTATTTTTTGGAAGCGTGGCTTCCGAGGTATAGTGCGCATGGGCCACTTCGTGGAGTAGCAATCCGAGAATGTGGTCTTCGGCTAAATTGTAGATGTCTTCTTTTTTGTAGTAAACCTTTTTAGTTTCTATGTTACAACTCCAGCTTTGGCCTTCTACTACCTGAATCTTGTGCTCCTTTCCTAGAAGCATCGCAATCCTAGAAAAATCAGCAGATTTCATAAACGTTTTTTATCATCTCGGCCGAATTCAAATCCTTGTGGTGGGTTATTACCGCCATTTTGTTTTTGTTCTGTCCTGAGATAATTTTGATTATTGATGCGACCTTTGAACCTGAATTTTTCAGGTCTATTTTTGAAGGAGAAGACTCATCCTCAAAATACATTCCTGAGATTGTAAATTCGTCTCCCTTGATGGCATCATCTTTTGATGCTCCGGAAATTACGGTTCCCAAATTAGACTTCATTAATTCTTCAAGGCAGTTTTGGTCATCTGTAAGTCCTAGGTAAATACTGCTTAAATCAGCATCAATCACATATTGTCCGCCAATTGCAAGCTCGCCGATATTCGCTACTTGTTTTCGCACAGCATTTGCTTTGTTTTTTGACGCAGGCAGATGCAATCTTGCTAAGCTTCTTATTGACGTCTTGTCTGTATTGTCTAACTTGTTGGAAAAGGCTAGCGATAAAGCTTCCATAGGCGACATATTTTCTGCCAATCGCAAAGTGTTCAAGATATCTCTGGTATTTATTGCGTAGTCTGCTGTGCCGATTTCTTTTGCTTTTCTGGTTTCGTTTGCCAAGCCGACAAGTTTTATGGCCAGCTCAGAATTTGCAACTGCATTTCCTAGATGATTTTCGATAATGTCCATTTCGACTTTTTCTGGCGGAAATTCTGCACTGATGCAAATAGCAAATCTGGAAAGCAATGCTCTGTTCATTGGTTTCACGCCTTCATAATCAACTGGATTGCATGTGGCGAATAATCTAAAGTTCGGGTGTTTTCTGACTATTTCTTTATTGTCCTTTTCGTTCAGGACTAAATAGCCGTCATCATCCAGAACGCTTTGTAAAACAAAAAGAACTTCTGGTAGAGCTGCATTGATTTCGTCTAAAACTATCCATTCTCCGTTTCGCATCGCCTCGGTTAAAATTCCGTCTACCCAGTAAGTTCCCTTTTCATTTATCAGCAATCTGCCAACCAATTCATCAGCGGTAGTCCCGCCATTGAGGTTTACCCTGCGTAAACCATTGAGTGTTTGATTTGCGAGGTATCTAATGGCTGAAGTTTTTCCTGTGCCACTTTCGCCAATCAGCAAAACTGGCAGATTATCTCTTACAGCGATGGCTAATGTCTTCATTATGTCGCCATGATCTATGAATTGTCCGGCTCTCTGTGGAACGTAAGGACTTTTACCATCATTTACAGGTATTTCTATTTTTCCATATTTTATTGTTTTTGCTTTTTGCATGTTTAATTTAAGGGGCTTAATATTATTTCAAGGTCAACGCTATTTAAGAGTTCGAGGCAGTCTTCAACCGAATAACTGTAGCGACTCTCCCAGTCTGCTCCGGCAAACTTCTTTATTTCTTTCAACGCATATTCTTCTGCCTTGTTGAAGTCTGATTCGGCGCAATTTTCAGCAAAATCCTTTTTTATTCCTATCTTTTCAAAAGGAATAGATATTTTGAGTGTCATTTGGCCGTCTGTATTCTTGTCAAAAAGAGAGTTTTGCTTATGTTGGGCTCCATAACCATAATCCGAATCATAATAGTCATCATCAAAATTAAAGCCCTTTGATTTTGTTTCCGGTTCATCTTTACCTAACGCAATTTGTCTTATGCTTCTCATATGTTTAAATTATTTATGTTAATGATATTTCTTTGCCAAGCGCATTGGCTATTTTTATTAGCGCCCAAAATGAAATCCAGCCATGCCGTTCGGCACGGGTGATTGTCGCCTGAGACATATTTGACATGCGGGCCAGCTTCCTTTGGGTCAATCCTTGGTTTAAACGTTCCTTCTTTATCGCTTCTTGCAGTTTTTCTCTAATGATGGCGGTCTGACCTTTTGGTGGCTTGTTTTGCTGGGCAATTGCCCTGAGCGCCTCCTGTAAATTATTAGACATAATTTTTATTGTTTTAATCTTTTAATATTTTTTAACCAGTATGCTATTTTCCGTACATCCCGGAATATATGGTTTCTGGGTTTGCCGGATTCTTCGTAGTGTTTTTCTTCGGCGGTAATAGAATACTGGACCAGCGCATTCATCGATTGGAGAACTTTTTTGGGGATTTTCATAAGAGCATTTTATCTATTTTTTCTAATAGCGGTTTTACATCAGCCAATGGAGCCATTCCTATTTTTACATTCAATAAAAATTCTTCTATCTCTTTTTTTATTTCCAATAATTCTGGGAAGCTGTCTCCATCGACCTCGAAGATTTCGTCTGATACGGCTTGGTCCATATCTTCTGGCAATTCATTCCAATACCCGCTTCCGTAATTGTTGCTCAGGAATTTGGCTTTGATGTTTCCGGAACTTTCGTTCTCGATTGTCTTTGCTATTTTTTCAGCTTCCTTTCTGAGCTCAATTGCTTTTGTATGAATCGCCTCGATTTCTTTTTTGTATTTATCTTGTATGTCGCTCAACTTTCTTTCCTTAAATTTTGATTCTCTGGTTTCAAGCTTTTTGTCTAAAATCGATTCAACTAAATTCACGTCACGCTGCAAAGGGAGCCTGATTCTCTTTTTTGCCATTTGAGGATTAAGAACCGCCTCAAGGGTTTTGTTGTCCTCAAGAACTTGTTTTGCTTCTTCTAAATTATTGCTCATGTTTTTTAGTTATTTAATTATTATTTGCAACAAAAAAAGCCGCATCCTAGTTAGGAAATACGGCTTTAGTCAGTGGCTCTTATACGAATGCCACCAGAACGCTTAATTCGCTCAAGGCGAAGATTATTCGGCAATAGCCAGCTTTTGCTGGTGCCCTGCTTCGATTAGCTTGTCTGTAGTCGCTGTTGGCAACAGCACTGAGACGGAAAAATCGGCATCTTGTTTTCCTTCACGCTTTTTATTCGTGTTGAGAAACAAGGTTGCTCCGGCTTTGAGGATGATGTCAGCAGCAAGATTTCTGTTTATTCGAATCGCTCCAGGTCTGGAGCCATCAACTGAATTAACCCACAGTTTGCCGATAATGAAGTTTTTTAGTCCCTGATTAAGGCAAGACGCAATCACTGATTGTGTTTTTTCCATGTTTAGTTATTTATTTAGTTAATACTTCTTATTTTTGAGCAACATCTGCAGATGATACTCAGGATATGATTGGTTTAGCATCGACCGACTCAACCAATTCATTACAATTCAAGTTGTATCGTTCAAACCAATGTTTGGGATGGATGGCCCAATATAAGAAAGGCATGGGGGGGGTGCTTGTTGAAATGGTACCAGAGAGAGCCAAGTACTTACGAAAGGATCCCAGCCGGACTCGGGGCTAATTCCTATTAATCGGGGGGAAGGGTGGGTACATAGATAAAATTTAGGATTTTAATTTTTGATAGCGCTAAAATTTTTTTCTAAAATTTTTCAAAATGGGCGCTCATATCCACAGCTCCGGTATTATTCGACAATTTAACTGTTGCAAACATTTTAGTAAAAATAGGCGCATTCAAGAGGGGAAGCGGTTCAAAAAAACCGCAGTTTTTCTTTAATTATTCAGAGATTCTCCTAGGTGGGTGAGCTATAGGACTGAGATAGTATAAATTATATGAATTACTTTGTTCCTTTTGTGGGTTCCATGCAAAAGACTTACCTGTTGTATGCATGGATCCACAAAAGGAACTACAACAGGTATGAAACAACAATTATTTAAGGTAAGAGATAGGAGAAATAAAGGATGGTTTTTCATGGATAATGAATATCTCAATGGATATGCGAGAATTTTTGGTCCAGTTGGAACAGCTATATATGTCTCTTTATGCCGGCATGCCGACAATAACCAGCAATGCTTCCCTTCCATGGAGCTTATGGCAGAGGAAATCGGGGCAAGTAGGAACACGATATCCAAGTACATAAAGCTCTTTGAAGCAAAGCATTTAATATCCATAGAAAGAGAGATAAATCCAGCCAACCAAAGGCGCATGAATAACGTTTATACGCTCCTAGATAAGACGGAATGGGACGTCCATGCACAGCAATTGGGCATGGAGAGCCATGCACAACTGACGACAGTAGCCATGCACAAAAGCCATGCACAACAGTTGTGCAATAAGGAGACTATTAAGAATACCAATATTAAGGATACCCAGGAAATTTTGGGTTTTGACCAAAAATCTCTTTCTTCTTCTTCAAGCTGGTCCCAAAAAACAGCCGAAGGCCAAGGCCAGGCGCCGACACTTCTGCCTGACTGGCTAAACAAGGAGGTTTGGAAGGAATGGGTAGAGTACAAGAAAGAACTGAAGAAACCTTTATCATCTCACACCATTAGGCTGCAATTATCCGAGCTTGAGAAAAATAAGGACAATCATGTAGAGATGCTGGAACAATCAATGAGGAACGGGTGGCAGAGATTCTTCCCGCTGGAACAAAGCAACGAAAACGGTAAAAGTAATATATTAAAAGCTAAAAATAACAAATATGACAGATTTAACATTTAATAGTTCTGCTTCAAAAGAAAGGTTTGATTATTTAGATAAAAAAATGGTTCATATCGAATCGATTACTGCAGATGAAATTCGTGAGTATGCTGGACTATTGAGAGGATTCACTAAATTAAGGGAAGAAGAAAAAGAAAAAGAGGAACGGCAACGTTTCATCATGTCGCAAAATGAACTGAAGAAGAAGATTGAAGATAGGATAAAGAAAGAAAAATCCAGATCTATAAAGGAAAGGCTCGCTAACCCAAATTTAACTCCTGATGAACAAAATTTTTTGGACTCTTTGGCAGAAACAAAGGACGAGATTATAGAAGATGGGATACCAAGTAAATATTACGATGTAGAAGCCAAGGAAGCAGACTTTTGGCATAGTTATGACAGTTATTACATCTACGGTGGGGTTGGATGTGGGAAAACTAGGTTGGCCTATGCAATATTTAAAGCCGGGATAGAGCGTGAGATTGAAGATGCTAAAAGAATGTTTATTCTGAACATAGATGATAAGGGTAAAAGAATACCTCTGAGGATAAGATCCATGGTAAAAATATACAATTTCCCAAAATTGCTTCAAGAAATTAGGAAGTCCTATGGTAATAAGGATAATGCTCCAGGAGAGAAAGATAATTGGTGGACAGAAAAGGATGATGATAGTCCAGAGGGTATCGCTAACTTCCAGGGAACCGTTATAATAGATGATTTAGGTGTAGAAAAAAATAGCGAGTGGGTGTCTGCAACACTATACACTATTATAAATGGGCGCTACGAAAACGAGCTTCCTACTATACTGATAAGCAACTTATCTCTTGTGGGATTGTCTGGTAAAATTGATGACAGGATAGTAAGTAGAATTTCTGAGATGTGCATAGTAAAGAAAATTGAAGGTGAAGACAGAAGGTTGAACAAACATGGATCCAGCAATTGAAAAATTATTAAAAAAGAAACCAAAAGTGGCCTGCTCTGAGTGTGGGGGTAGAAGGAATTCATGCAATCCAATGGCAAGGTGTTTTGAGTGTAAGAGGAATTTTTGCTACGAGCATATTCAGTGCCTTCAGGTTAAAGATGGGATGTCGAAAGGCGAAGAAGTACGTTCAGTTTGTAATGCATGCAGGAAAGCATGCGGCTACCGGACATTGTGATACCCATTTTTGCAAACATGTATCACATTGGAGCGTTTTTTAAGAAGAAACAGTACTTTCGGCCATCTGCCACTAAAATCATGACAATTTGTGGCAATAAAGCCTTGGTATATTAATCTCATGGAAAAAGAAAAATTAATCGAACAATGTTTTTGTATAAAGCCGGCGGAGCTGATCAAAACCCTTGAATTTATGAGTAGAGGTGATTTTAGCGCAAAAAAACGTCCAGATATAAGCTACTGGTTAAATGACCCGGCAGACATATCTAATGTTGCTGTAAGTGTAGTCGGGGGAGATTCGCAGGTAATCTATTTTGAATTTGTGTGGATTACATATGGTGAGAGAGTTTATTTCAAGTGTCCATCTTGTGATAAGGTGGTCAGCAAACTTTATTTACCTAAAGATAGTAAAGAATTCAAATGCAGGAAATGTCATGGCCTCCAGTATTTCCTTACAACCTTCAATAAAAATTCTGTGGCTGGAAAACAATTTTATAAAATGGATAGATTGCAAAAGCTGGCTGATTGCAGGGAAAGTATGGGTAGGATCTTCTATAATGGGGAATATAGTAAAAAATTTAAGAGGTTTCTTGGCTTATGCGAGAAGGCAGGACTTCACGAGGCCGTAAAGAGTGCCCAAGGTCTAATGGAACTGATAAAGGGATAATTTTTTGACAAAGTCAGAAAATTCATTTCTCTGGGTGCAGAGAGAATTTACCTAATCTACGTGGAGACGCCGTAATTTTTGAAAATACGGCAGGTGTCAAAATATTAAAATAGGTATAAAATAATTAAATAAAGTCTTCCTTTGGATGGCTTTCTATAATAATCATGGACATAAATAATACAAATATAGAGTTAAATGATGACTTTAAAGAAGCTTTGCATCTTATGGAAGACACAAATAAAAATGTCTTTTTAACAGGCAGGGCTGGCACAGGTAAATCAACGCTGCTCCAATGCTTCCGCGATAACACAAAAAAGAATGTGGCAGTGGTAGCGCCGACAGGAGTTGCAGCCCTTAATGTCCAGGGTCAAACAATACATTCTTTTTTTAGTTTCCATATAGGCATTACTGTTAATCAAATAAGAAGAGCTCCCGCGTATAGAAAAGCAATTTACAAGAAGATTGATACCTTAATTATTGACGAGGTTTCAATGGTAAGAGCGGATTTGTTAGATTGCATAGACGCATTTTTGCGGCTTAATGGGCCGAATAAAAAACTTGCCTTTGGAGGTATTCAGATGATTTTTGTCGGAGACCTGTACCAATTGCCTCCGGTGGTGCCGTTAGAGGAGGTAGAGATTTTTGAAATCTATTACAAGGGGCCATATTTTTTTAATGCAAGGGTGTTTGAAAATTATTCAGTAGGTTTATTCAACAAACCGCCTTTTCATTTGGCTGAGCTTAAAAAGGTATACAGGCAAAAGGATGCAGAGTTTATTAAGATACTTGATGATGTTCGTATCGGAAAAGCCACTGAGGAACAGCTGGCCACCATTAACAAAAAAGTAGATCAAAATTTTAGCGGTTCATTTGATAATTTTTATATACATCTTACTTCAACCAATTTTGCGGCTGACAGGATAAATATAGAAAAGCTTTCTCAGATAGAAAAAAAGACGCATGAATTCAAGGGCGCGATTGAGGGAGATTTTTCGAAAGGATATATGCCAACTAGCGAAATACTAATTTTGAAGGAGGGTTCGCAGATTATGCTGTTGAACAATGATAGCAACAAAAAATGGGTCAACGGGGACGTTGGAAAAATCATCAAGATTAAAGATGGAAATATCTTTGTTGAATTATCCAGCGGTCGCAATGAAGTTGTAGTTCCATATAAATGGAAAAGAATGCGCTATTTTTATAATGAATCCGAAGGGCATATTGATTCAGAAGAAGCCGGCTCATTCACGCAATATCCCATAAAACTTGCTTGGGCAGTTACAATTCATAAGGGGCAAGGCAAAACATTTGACAAGGTTATTGTGGATTTTGGAAGAGGAACCTTTGCTTGCGGCCAGTCATATGTTGCATTAAGCCGCTGCACAAGCTTAGATGGATTGGTGTTGGGAACCCCGCTTGAGCAAAGACATATATTTACAGATGAAAGAATAAAGGAATTTATGGAAAGGTTGGAGAAAAAATAAAAGTATTATTATTGATCATAAGTGTACAAGCTGTTTTTTAAAAAAATACGGCTTGTTTTTTTGTCTAAAGGGGTGTAAACTAGTGTTAAGTCAACAATTTATATGGCAAACACAAAAAAAGACGAAATTATAACTCTGGCGGAGGCGTGCTCCATTTTGGGCGTGCACGCTAATACTTTACGAAAGTGGGACAATAAGGGCTTTTTAAAAGCCCTTAGATTTGGCACACGAAAAGATAGGCGCTACAAAAAGTCAGATGTGCTAAAATTAATCAAAGGCAATAAATAAAAAATGACGCTAAACACAAAAATAAAAGAGGCTGGTAATATAATTTTTGACAAAAAGTTAAAAAATTTAAAGTATTATCAGAACAAAGCCATTGATTTTTCCAGGAGAAATCGTTTGTTGAAATTTCCCAACAGGGCGACTTCGATAGAATTTAATATTTCGTTTGAGCAATGCCCTCAATTCTTAGGTCCCATTTCAGAGCTAAGGATGGAATTGCCCCATAAAGAAATTCTTAAACAGGATGAAATCCACGATGAAATTATAGAAAACGACATTAAGACTATTGAGACAGATATCGTGCTACCCCCAATTAATTATTCTGGAAAAAAATTAATTACTCAACTTGATAAATTAAGACTGCAAGCTAAAAATAATTTTGACTCTCATGGCTTGCATACGCTTTTTTTGTCCATTGGAGAAATAAAATGGAAGGAAGAATTGGCTGGCCGAGGGTCTGCGGAAGCTACGGCAGATTATGATTATTCCGCGCCTTTTTTGTTAATACCAGTAACAATTACTAATCAAAAATTACCTCACAAACGAACTGTTATTGAACTTAATAATGAGCTTTATGATACACAAATTAATCCCGTATTGGATTTATTCTTAAAGCAACAGCTTGATTTAAAAGTGCCCGAGCGATCAGACAAAGCTGTAGAGTTTTCTTGGGAGGAAATAAATTCTCTTTTAAAAAAATATCAAAAATTAATAAAGGACGATAAGGGTGTTCTGTGCACCATTTCAAATAAAATTCGTTTAGGACAGTTTACTTTTCATGGTCAGCAGATTTATGAGGATTTAACAAGGAATGAGAAATCGATGATTGAACATGAATTTATTTCAAGTTTATGTGGGGAGGGACAAATAATTCAGTCAGATGATAACATCGATACAGATGAAGAAAAGGATAGTGTGGATGATTTTTTAACCAGCGAAGAGGACTTTACAATTTTAGACGCAGATGAAAGCCAGCTAAGAGCAATCAAGTCTGTAATAGATGGAAAACACATGGTTATTCATGGTCCTCCTGGAACTGGAAAAAGTCAGACAATAGCAAATTTAATTTCTAATTTGTTGGCTAGGGGTAAGAAAGTTCTTTTTGTGTGCGAAAAACAAGTCGCTCTTGATGTTGTTTACAACAGATTGAAAACGAGAGGAGCAGATGTCTCTGATTTATGCTTGCCACTTTTTCAGTACACAACAGATAAGAAGTTTTTTGCTAAATCAATAATTGAATCGCGAGATAAAATCAAAAAAGCAGTTGAGTCTGTTTCTCCCGCTTCAATTAACCGAAAATTGGCGGAGAGAGAAAACAGGATTGATATTTTAAGAAATTATTCCAACGCCTTACTTTCCAATATAAAACCGCTGAATAAAAATGTACGTTGGATACATACAGAACTCGCCAGGGTTGAGGCCAGAGTAGAAAATCTTGTTTTCCCGTGGAGAGATAAAAATTACAACGAAATAGATTTGCCTCTGTATAAAAAGATCATTTCCATATTAAGCGAACTCAATTCCTACAGCAGCATAATATTTGATACTAATAACCATTGGAATAATTTAAAACAGCAATGTTTTTCTCCAGATTACAGCTCTCGCCTGTTTGCGAAATTAAATGATTTTAAAAATTTAACGTTAAGATTTCCGGAAATAAACGGAGCAATTATCGGTAAACCAAAAAATATTGCAGAAGTTAAGAACATGCTTGGTGCAATAAACGAGTTTGATGTCAAAGATTTCTTGAAAAATAGGCTGATAATAGCGAACATATTTGATTCGGCAAGCTTATTGAAAGAAGAGGACAAGCTCAATAAAATAAAAATGCTTGTTGAAAAATATAGATCAACAATAGTAATCCCTGAAAAATTTAAGGTGCCTACTGACTGGCAAACTATTAATTTTAAGCTGGATCTAATTGATAAAAATCTGGAATTAGAAAAAATAATTTCAAACAAAAACATTTTTCTCGGTACAAAAACAAAAATCAGCGTACTTAAAGAAATTTTATCGAAAAATAAGCGTTGCGCCCCATTGATGAATCTTGACGTGGTAACACTTAAAAAATATAAAAGTCTTTTTTATACAGATCCGATTGTCCAGAAAATTAAAGGTTGGGATGAAAGGATAAATCTCTATGAAGCACAGAATGTTTTGAAACAAATTAAGGCTGTCTATGACAGGCTAATTGAAACGCAGGAAGTTCTAAATGAATGGGTTATTTCATTGGAATCTGTGGACAAGAAAGGACTTTGGCTGATTGAGGAACGTTTTGTAACGAAGTATAAAACTTTTTTCAGAGTATTTTATCCATCATTTAAAAAAGATAATGCGGAGATTGCGAATTGGTGTTCAGCTCACAGGCCATGCAAATTCAAGGAATTCCGAAAAATCATTTTAGCTGTTGCCGATAAAATAAGGCTCGAAGATAAATTCGAGAAGATGGCGAAAGATTTTATTAAAAATTGTACAATAGATAAGTCATTGAAAAATGTGCCCGTAATTCCTCTTGTCGACAGCGTCGATAAAATTTTGAATTATCTAGAAAAAGAAAATATAGACAAACTCAATAATGATATTAAAAATTTATTTATTCTTACCGATTATTTTGACGTTTTCAAGCAAATAATTTGTATATCGGAAGAAATATTTGACGTAAAGGACATATTAAACTCTATTACCACCGAGGAAAAACCATTAAGCGATATTATTCCGCTTGCGTCATTTATAGGTTCCGCTGATAAAATATGCAAAGAAGCTGAGGATATTATTTTAACCAACGAAAAAGTTGATAACTATTTGTGGAAGCCGGTTAAAAATAGAAAAATACAATTGCTTGTTAACGAGGTCGAGGTTCTAAATGACCTGAAAGATATTTGCAACGCTCTTGTCTTTGAGGATTTTGAAACAAACACAGGCTTCAACAGTATACATGAATTGGTAAATGATCAATCCTCCATTGATACTCAAATAGCACAGGTAAAATTTGCTTTAAGAATAATAGACAAAAAGAGCTTTTTGAGGGATGAGTTTTATAGGAACATAGAGTCTTTATATTCTGGCGTTACTGATTGGGAGGCTTGGCGGCAAAAGTATCAGATAATAAAAAATGAGCTACAGGAGTTAATGGGCAACCAAGATGCGCTTGCCACATTTGAATTGGTTGGATTTGCCCTTTTTAATGATTACATAAACGAGATGATTAGCGATACAGAAGGATTGGAAAAATGGATAAACTATCAAAGAATAAAAGGTCAGTTAGCCGAATACGGGATGGACTGGTTTATTGAAGACATCAAAAAATATGATGTCAGCGAATATGATTTTTCCGATATGTTCGTTTGGTCATTTTTGAATAGGCTTCTTTTTGATATATATCAAAAAGATAGTGTACTTAAAAATTTTAGCATTGCCGATTATAGCAGATATATCTTAGAATTTAAAAAATTAGAAAAGGAAATTTTTGAAGTAAATCAATACAGGGTTTTAAATAAAATTTATCCAAGCATAAAATATGCGATGAGTCGTGGAGGACCATCCGAAAGAATACTTTTGCGCGAAAGCCAAAAAATGAAAAGGCACTTGCCAATAAGAAAATTAGTAATGGAAAACGCCTCACATATTTTGGAATACAAACCGTGTTGGATGATGAGCCCGCTCACTTTAAGCTCTTATATACCGTTTGGTTCTGTAAATTTTGATGTGGTTATATTCGATGAAGCATCACAAATGAGAATTGAAAATGCTTTAGGAGCAATCGCCAGGGCCGATCAGGTACTTGTAATAGGAGATGAACATCAGCTTCCGCCTACATCATTTTTTGATGTTTTGTCTGATGACGAGGATGACGAAGAGGAGGGACCGATGGATGAAGTTGGATACCAAAGCATATTGCAGGCAGCAATAGCCATTCTGCCTGGAGCAGAAAGCTATCTTACTTATCATTATCGTAGCAAGCATCCGGATCTTATTATATTTTCCAATGATAAAATTTATAGAAATTTAATTATTTTTCCAGCACCAAGAGATTATGGAGCGGTTCAATTTGATTTTGTTAAAAACGGTGTTTATGATGCCGGCCAAAGCAGACGCAACTATGTTGAAGCTCAAAGAGTTGCTGAATTATGCATCCAGCATTTTGAGTCCAGCGCAACATCGCTAGGAGTAATAGCATTTAGCCGGGCACAAGAGGAGGCAATCCGAGAAGCTATTTCGGAAAAATTAAAGGAATATCCGCACCTGACTGAAAAATTTGACGAGACTCTTGATGTGAGAAATGACAACAATGAAGACAGCTCATTTTTCATCAGAAACCTTGAATCCGTACAAGGAGATGAAAGAGATACAATAATTCTTTCAGTTGGTTACGGGCCGGATAAAAATGGTAATATATATAACCGTTTTGGTCCTATAAATTCGAACGGTGGCTACCGAAGATTGAATGTTGCTATCACCAGAGCAAGAGATAAAATTATTTGCGTTTCTTCTATGAAATTCCATCAGATGAGCCCGTCGGAGTCTACCTTCGGCGCGGTTTTGTTGCAAAAATATTTAGAATACGCAGAAAAAGGAAGGTGTGTTTTAGACGCATCTAAAATCACATCAAATAATTATGATGATGCAGATAGCGATTTTGAAGTCAACGTTCAGAACGCACTAACTGCGGTGGGATATCAAGTTCATAGACAGGTTGGTGCGGCAGGATTTTTTATTGATCTTGCTATTATAAATCCTAAAAAGGAAAAAGAATATATCCTAGGAATAGAATGCGACGGAGCCGCATACCATTCCGCGAAATCTGTAAGAATTAGAGACAGGTTAAGACAGGAAATATTAGAAAGGTTAGGATGGAATATCTACCGCGTTTGGTCACAGCACTGGATAACTCATCGGCAGGAAATCGTAGATGACATTGTAAAATACATAAACAAACTACAATAATTTCCTATAAAAAATATTACAGCCTAAAGATTTGACGACTAGATCAAAAATTAAAATGACTATTAAATTATCAAAAACAGATTTTATACTTTATAGGGAATGCCCGAACAATGTCTGGGTGAAGCGGCATAAACCAGAAGAGTATGCGAAGTTTGAGACTTCTGAATTTGAAAAGTCGTTAGCTGTAATGGGAAATGAAGTTGAAGAATTGGCACGAGGCATGTTTCCTGCCGGTTACCTTGTTGAAAGGCGTAGTAAGGGAGCCCAAGAGTTAACACAAAAACTTATCGCAGAAAAGACACTTGTTATTTTTCAAGCTGTCTTCGCAACGGATAAATATTTAGCTGCTACTGACGTATTGGTATGGAACGAGCCAGCAAAAAAATATGATATATACGAAATAAAAATGTCTTCAACCGAAGAAGACGAAGAGGGTGATGACGGAAAGCCCAAGAGGGTAAATAAAAAAAGAGAACTCCAATATGAATATGATCTTGCGTTTCAAACAAATGTTCTTGAGATATGCGGAGTGCTGGTAAATAAAAAATATCTTGTTAGGCTTAATCGAGCGTATATTAGAAAAGGTGAATTAGATTTTAGACCAAATCAGCTTTTTATTGTTGAGGACAAAAGTGAAGCAATAGAACGTTTAAAACCTACGGCGGAGAAAGAAATGGGTCAAGCTCACGAATATTTATCCAATACAAAAATGCCTGATAGTCCTTGTCCATGTTATTATAATGGCCGAAGTGCCCATTGTACGGCGTTTTCATATATTAATCCAAAAGTACCTGCGTATAGTGTTCATGATTTAAATAGGGTTGGGAATAGTAAAAGGTATCTAAAAGAATTACTTGATGAGGGTATTCTAGAAATTAGTGATGTACCAATAGATGATAGATTAAGGCCAAAAGAAGTAAAAAAGAGCGAAAAAAAGCCCAGCAAGCCAAGAAAGTTAAATCAAGTTGTGTGTCATAAAACACAAAAACCAATAATTGATATTGAGGCCATAAAAGACGAACTTGATTCGCTGACTTTCCCTCTTTATTTTTTGGATTACGAAACATTTCCAACGGCAATTCCTCCGTTCGATGGTTACCATCCCTATCAGCAGATTGTTTTTCAATATTCATTGCATGTTGTAAAAGACAAAAATTCAAAGCCGGAACATTTTGAATGTTTGGTACTAGACGGAGAACCTTCTGAGCGCATAGCAAAAAGTTTGCAGAATAATATTGGCGATAAGGGGACTGTTATATCTTGGTATAAAAATTTTGAAAATTCACGAAATCGTGAGTTCGCAAATTTTTTGCCAAAATATAAAGATTTTTTTCTGAACCTAGTTGAGAGAACATATGATTTGATGGATATTGTTGAGAATCAGCATTATGTTCACCCTGGATTTGAGGGTAGGTCATCAATAAAAAAAGTGTTGCCGGTTCTAGCCCCACATCTTTCGTATAAGGCGCTCGGAGTACAAAGCGGAACAGATGCCATTGAGTCCTATAGGAAAATAGCTAGAAGAGAATTAGTCGGAGATGCGGTGAAAGAAAAAGCAAAACAGATGTTTGAATATTGCGAGCTCGATACATATGCTATGTATGAAATTTGGAAACATTTTTTAATGTGCATAAAATGAAATTTAAAGGCGAGCAATCACAAAGCAATTATTATAAAAAATTGGGAGATAAGGCGTTAAGTGGCAAAAAATTTAATAGTGCAGGAGAACATTATTTAAGGGCCATAAAGCTATACCCATTTATTCCAGCTGTCAGAAATGCCAGGCTTGTTTTAAAAAATACTGATAATCCAAAGCTTAATGATTTTTTAACAAATATAGAATTACGTAAAAAAGATTTTTTGGAAGTGCACGCGGATAAATTTATTAAACAGATAAATCGCCTGGCAGAGGATAAATCCAAAGACGAATTAAAATCCTATTTTTACAAATACCCATACACCAAACACAGGGACATTGTTGAAAAGATCCAAGTAGCACTCGGAGAATATTTACTGAAGGGAGACAATAAACAGGTTAAAAGCTTATTTATTGATTTGGGAAAATACAATCCTAATTCTGAAAAATTGAAGCGGTTCTTAGATACAATGTTCGATAGGTTAACAAACGACGCAAATGCTGGAAACGCAATGTTTGATTTAATGGAAATAAACAGATATTTTAATAAATTAATTGAGGATAAGCTCCCCGAGGTCGCGAAGCAGTTAAACGATATTTTTAACGATTCAATCGAATTTAATCAAAAAAGATTCAGCATTTTCACTTTGGGAGCCATAAGTGAAAACAATTTTGATTTTATAAAAAATACGCTGCCCGAAATATACAAATACATTGACGACCCTCAATCAATACTGGATGACATTAAAAAGCGCGTTCATGTGGTTGGTAATTCTATGTTTCAGATAAAAATGTCAGTAGAAGTTAGCAACCCGCACATTTGGGTTTTGGACGCCTGTATTGACACTATCGGGTCTTTGGCGGAGAAATATCCTTTTGAACTGGAATATTTTATACCAGTCATAATAAAGCGGTTTAGGGAGGGCAATTTTTATACAAAGAAGAAATGTTTTAAGGCGTTGATAAACTTTAGCAATTCTGGTATAGATATAGAAAAATATATTCCCAAAAAAGAGCTTAATGCGTTTAACAATATGCTCCCATCCGGAGAAAAATAATATTGTAGCATAATAAAAATATGACATCTGAACTAATTATTTTAATAATAAACACAATTGGGATTGCCTTATTGGCATATTTGTTTTTTACACCAAAAAAACCTGATAGTACTGACAATACGGAAAAGATAACCAAAGCTGTCGAACCCTTATTTGATAAAATGAATAAAACTTCGAAAGAAGAAATGTCTTTAAACAGAAAGGAGGTTGCTGATTCAGAGAAGAGAACACGAGAGGAACTTGCAGGGCTTTTTAAAGGATTCGGCGGTCCAATGGAAAAGAGAATGGCTGATTTGGCAGTAGCTCAGAATACTAATTTTGAGAAATTTTCTGTAAAGCTTGTGGAGTTGATAGACAAGAACGAGGCAAAGATGGACAAGGTCAAAGAGGCTGTTGAAAATAAACTTACTGGAATACAAAAAGATAACAGCGAGAAACTTGAAAAGATGCAACAGATTGTTGATGAGAAGCTCAGCGTTACGCTCGAAAAGAGACTTGGAGAATCATTCAAAATGGTTAGCGATCGGCTTGAACAAGTGCATAAAGGTTTGGGTGAAATGCAGACTTTGGCTTCCGGGGTCGGTGATCTCAAAAAAGTACTAACAAATGTGAAGACGAGAGGTATTTGGGGCGAGGTGCAGTTAGGCAATTTATTAGAACAGGTTTTACCATTAGCTCAGTATGAAAAAAATGTTATAACCAAAAAGGACAGCAAAGATAGGGTTGAATTTGCCATAAAACTTCCAGGCACAGATGAGAATAAGCCAGTTTTTCTCCCCATTGATGCGAAGTTTCCTCAAGAAGATTATCAGAGACTTGTAGAGGCTTATGAAAAAGGTAATATTGAAATGATTGAAGAGTCGGGAAAAAATCTTGAAGCTCGTATAAAAGATGAAGCGAAAAACATTCAGGCAAAGTATATTGATCCGCCGGATACTACTGATTTTGGAATTATGTTTCTCCCATACGAAAGCCTTTATGCTGAGGTTTTAAGAAGGCCGGGATTATGTGAATCGGTCCAGCGTGATTATCGAGTAACGATAACCGGTCCAACTACTTTATACGCCTTACTTAATAGCTTGCAAATGGGCTTTCGCACTCTTGCTATTGAAAAGCGTTCAAGCGAGGTCTGGGTGTTGCTCAGCGCAGTTAAAACAGAATTTAATCGTTTCGGCACTATCCTTGAAAAAACTCATAAAAAACTGATAGAGGCAAGCCATACAATTGAGGATGCGGCGCGAAAGTCTAGAACGATTGAACGCAAGCTTAAAGATGTGCAGGGACTACCTCAGGCGCAAGCTATAAAGATGCTCGAAGGACCTTTAGAAGAATTGACCAATCAACTAAATGAAGAAGAAAACGATGCTGCTGATATAGATACCAGGAAAATTCCTTTTTAAGAAATACTAAAAAAAATGAAGGAGGAACTAAAAATATTGCTTGAGGCTAAATATCAAAAAGCATTCAGCTGGTATAACCAGAAGGAAAAGGAATTTTTTAATGCATTTAATTCCGGCAATGGCGATTGGGTTTTGGCCCAAAGGGAAATGGTGGCTGCTTGGAAAAGGGTTGACGAGATTATTCAGGAAATAATACAGTTGAAAAATAAGGCCGGGCGGATCAAAAACAAATTTGTAAAGAAATGAATAGAAAGATTTTAAAATTAGTGATAGTATAAAATTAACAATTAAGTTATTCCTAACCCCTATAAGAAATTTAGGGTATGGCATAAAAACCTTGTAGGCAGTAAGCTCTTCGTCAGAGCTCCCTACAAGGTCGTATTCCGAAAGGTTTACGGGTGTCGCAAGACATCGCTGGCGGAGAGCTTTTTGGTTTTTATCAGGCATGCCTCAAAAATGTTCAAAATGTGGAGCTGAAACAGAGTACAACGGCGATTTGCACTGCCGGAATATTTTTGTTGAAGAAATAAATAAACTTTTATCGTTACATGAATTAGGAAAAGCGAAAGGCCTTTATTTATCAACATTATTTGATAATGCGTGGAAAGAGAATTTTTTATATAGCAAAGGAGGAGAATTAAAAAAACTCATAATAGAAGAAGCACAGAAAGTTGAAGACAAACGAAAAAATATCCGCACTCCGCATTGCTATGCGTGTAAGATGCTCCTAAATAACCTGAGTGGCATTGAATGCAGTAAAAATGTGGCTGGATTAAATGTTCGTGTGGTGCCTGTGGATGTGGATACGACGGCCAGGATTTTAACGATGAAGATATTTTGTAAAATATGAAAATAAGATAAAATTATGGAAAATGAAAATAACAATATAAATTGGACAGCGATTATTGTTGCCATCATTGTTGGAGCAGTGATTTTGAGCGGTATATATTTTGTTAAAAGTCAAAATAATATCCTGCCATCGGCTAATCCGAAGCCGACCAATTCATTGAATCTACCTGTAGTACAACTATCACCTCAATCGTTATGCGAAGGTAGAGCTAAGTCAAATTTTGACTCGTGGGTTATTCTTATGAAGGAAAATGATCAAAAGAAGGGTTTATCGGGTAATTATGACTACGCCTCTCATTATAATAAATCTATGGCTAAGTGCATTTTTTCATTGCATAGTTCTTCTTTCGACACTAATCTGAGCAATATAACAGACACGTTTATTTTGAAAGATGAGAATGACAAAGTAATTGGTAAATTAGGTTATGGCACTAATATAGGTTCTAAAATTATTATTCTATGTGTGGTGAATGGTCAACCCTGTTCTTCTGTAGAGGAATACACGAGATTAACGACTCCTTATTTAAATAATTAAAATATGGAAAAGAAGATTGTTTATATTTGGATAATCTGTGTAGTGGTTATTTTATGTGCTGTTACTGGTTTTTTTGTTTACAAAAGCTCAACATCAGAGAAAAGTTTTGTTTATTTCAAATGTCCAGAAAATTACGCTGAGAACGATACCGGCACGGCAGAATACGAGAAAGCAACGATTGCTTGGACAGAGGACTATTTAAGGGCGGGTCCTGGTCCGACAGTCTCGGGATGGGCAATGGCAAAAACTCAGCTTTGGTTGGATAATAACTGTGCTGTAGCATTACAGCGGTTAAAAATGTCCGGCAAGGTGGCAGATATGAAGCCATACGAACTAGTAGACTACAATATACAAACTGCGCTAATTAAAACACTAGAAACTACTACATATACCAGTGAGATTGGTTTTTCGTTTAACTACTCGAATAGTATGTTTGTTATAAGTGGTTCGGACGGTCCCGAAGACAATTATCGTTTATTGGTAATCCCTAACCCCTACAAAGATGATGAGAAACAAGATTTAACTGCGATAGTTATTAGTGCAAGTCTAAATAAACCGCCACAAACGCCACTAGAGTGGCTAAATGGCCCATATTCCGGTGCTGATATGGCGAAAGGGTATTCTAAGTTGGATATAGACGGGCAGGAAGCAATTTCGATGAACGGTGGTAATTGGGTTGTAGTTGATACCTCCGATAATAAATACCAGATAAGTATTGCTACCTTACTTGGTGAAAACTCGGATCAGTCGCTACAAACCGAAATGAGCAATATTGTAGATTCTATTGTTTTTTCTAAATGAATATGAAAAAAATCACAGAAAAAGATATTAAAGTTACATATAAGTACGAGAAGCCTAAAAATAAGTTTGAAGCGAAGTGGGATGAGCTTCGGGTGAATAGGGCTTACGATAAAATCTTTGAGAGGACAAAGGAAAGAATACTAAATAGTAATGATAAAAAATTTGATTCTTTGCGTGAATGGTTAAAACGTACCGAGTTTAAAACAAGATAGATAATATCTGCTCTGTAATAAAATTTAACAAATAGTGGTAGTGAATAAATAGTGGATAAGTTGCCTTGATAAATAGCTGTGAGATGAAAAAAGATGGGGTATTATAAATTTATATAACCTCAAACAAATCTGCTTGACAAATATAGTATATTAGAGTATTATTATGATATTAATTAAAAATTTATGAATATGAAAAAAATAGTCATTTTTATCTCGTTTTTTTCTATCATATTATTTATATTCTCTTCAATCAATGCAGGAGATGTTTTTGCTGTAAGCTGTTCTAAAATCGGTAGTTCCACATACTGTAGTGATGGTACATCTTATACTCAAATAGGCAATAGTTTATATGGTAGTGATGGTTCAAGTTATAACACGATTGGTAATACCACATATGGTAGTGGTGGTTCGAGTTGCACTAAAATCGGTAGTTCCACATACTGTAGCGATGGTACATCTTATACTCAAATAGGCAATAGTTTATATGGTAGTGATGGTTCAAGTTATAACAGGATCGGAAGCACTATATATGGTAGTGGTGGCAGTAGTATTATCAGTAGCTGTTCATCTAATTCTTCTTACGACTCTTTATCCGGTAAATGTAAATGCCGTTATGGATATGTGGTGGGAGCTTCGGGGCAATGCGTAAGTGGTAGTAGTTATTGTTATAGTAAAATTGGATTAATGTCTCAATATGACAGTTTATCAAATACGTGCAAGTGTATGGTTGGATATGAGTTTAACGGTTCCAGCTGTGTGTACAAAAAGAAGAATTATTCAAATACGCCCACACTCTCTACTTTAAGCAATTGCCCGCTAAACTCGCATGCCTCAACTGCCTTGCTTGCTGGTTGTACATCAACTTCAGGGTTTAGTGTAACAACTGGTGCAAGGTGCTCAACTGGCACGGCAACTTGCCAATGCGACTTGGGTTATCAAGTTAACTCAACAAAAACCGCATGTGTCATTGCCATCCCAAGCACCACCACTGCTAACAATCAAGCATGCTCTAATGCGTATGGTTTAAATAGCATCTGGGACGGAACGAAGACTGCTACAGGTTTATTAAACTGCGGTTGCCAAACTGGTTATAGTTGGAATATCACAAAGACCACATGTGTTATTACCATTAACAGCACTCTAACCGCTAATAATCAAGCTTGTGTTAATGCGTATGGTTTGAATAGTATTTGGGATGGAACAAAAACTGCTACGGGCTTATTGAATTGTGGTTGCAAAACAGGCTATCAATGGAATCAAGGTCAAACTCAATGCGTCCTGTTATAAAATAAAAACATTTTAATTCCTTATTTTTACATTATTAATAATTAAATAGTAAAAAAGTAAAATTTATGAGCAAACTATCTTTTAAGATTAGTTTTATATTATTAACAACCGCGGTCATAGCAGTAAGCGGTTTTTTTATTGCCGATAATGTTTTGGCTTACGGAAAAGATGGCGTTAATTTAGGGCAATTTTTGACGAAAACTACGCCTTATAACACTAGTTCGGATCTCAACAAAATAAGCTCCCAATCTAATGATGTCAAAAGTTTTCCTTTAGACTCAACAATAATTAAAATTGGAAAGGTTGGATTAGAAAAATCTCAACAGATAACAGCCCCTTTTAAAAATTATGTAGAGGGAGAAATTCTAGTTAAATATAAAAATAGTAAAATAAATTTAGAAACCATCTCCGGCAGAGCAACCGCATCAAATTTTATTAGTTCTAAATCGTTAGAAAATATAGGAGACATAAAGAAAGCAAATATTTCTGTTTTGAAAATTAAAGATTCCAAGACGGTAGAACAGAAAATAGCTGAATTGAAAAATGATCCCAATATTGAATATGCAGAGCCAAACTATAAGCGTTATCCTGCAGTAATAAACACAAACGATACAAACAGGAATCTTCTCTGGGGATTAGATAATACAGGTCAGTTGGTCAATGGGGTTTCTGGCACCAGTGATGCTGATATTGACGCACCCGAAGCTTGGGCAATAAATGAAGGCACAAATTCATCTATTATAGTGGCCGTGATTGATAGTGGCGTTGCTTATAATCATCCTGATTTAATTGCGAATATGTGGGATGGAGCGAGCTGTGTTAAAGAAGATGGGACTCCCTTAGGTGGTTGTAACCATGGTTATGACTATGAAGATGGCGATAAAACACCGCTACCTACTACCTCATCTCATGGTACACATATTGCCGGGACGATAGCTGCGGCGATAGATAATGGTAAGGGTATAATTGGAGTAGCACCAAAAGCAAAAATAATGGCAATAAAATTTGGGGGTGATATTGCTTCGGAAATAAAGGCTATTAATTTTGCTATTCAGAACGGAGCAAAGGTAATTAATGCTAGTTTTGTCGGTGCCGATTTTTCACAATTAGAATACGACGCAATCAATAGTTTCAAAAACGCAGGAGGAATTTTTGTTGCTGCGGCCGGAAATGACGCAACCAATAACGAAAGTACCCATAATTACCCTTCTGATTACAATTTAAGTAATATTATTTCAGTTGCAGCAACAGACCAAAAGGATGCTTTAGCTAGCTTTTCTAATTATGGAGCAACATCTGTTGATGTCGGCGCTCCTGGCACAAATATTTATAGCACGGTTCCGTCGGTTGGTGATACCAACCAATTGAACGAATCGTTTGAGGGTGTTACACAATTTTCTATGCCAACCAATTGGGTACAAAATGGTTCTTGGGGGGTCTATGATAGGACATCAGATTGGGGTTCAGCATGGGGTAAGGTTTTATATGGCGATTTAAACTATCCCTACTTGAGTAACTCCAGTACTACAGCTACTGTTCCTACAATAAATTTAAGTGGGGCAACAGCGGGATTCGTAGATTTTTGGACAGTATGCGATACAGAATATAGTACTACTAATTGGACTGATTATATGCAATTAGAGTATAGCGCGGATGGAGTAACCTTTTTTCCGGCAACCGATCCTTACTTCGGCGGTGATTTTATGTGGGATGAACCAACACTTGATGTCTTAAGCGGAGAAAGTCCTTTAAATAGTACCGGTTGGTCATTATTCCATTATGAAAACGTATCAATACCAAATCAATATTTAACGAGTAATTTTAAATTGCGTTTTCATTGGGTGACTAACGCTTCGGATAACAGCTACGATGGTTGTGTGGTTGATGATGTGAAAGTCGTCAAACGTGTTGTTTCAAATGGCAGCGATGAACAATATGATTATTCTGATGGGACCTCAATGGCTACTCCACATGTAGCTGGCCTCGTAGCATTGATTGAGGGATATAATCCTAACCTCACATCCTCACAAGTAAAAAGTATAATTTTAACAACAGGTGATATTAAAGCATCTTTATCTGGAACAGTCTCTGGAAAAAGAGTAAATGCACAGTCAGCTCTTCAGGCAGTTAACCCCGCCAAGGCAATTACAGCCTTTAGTTTTGCGACCCCAGCAGTAACTGGAACTATTGATGAAACAGCAAAAACTGTCGCACTTACAGTTCCGTTTGGAACATCCAAAACTGCATTAGTAGCTACTTTTGTAACTACTGGATCTTCAGTTAAAGTTGGCGCCACGACACAAATAAGTGGAACAACGGCAAATGATTTTACTAGTCCAGTAACTTATACTGTCACTGCCGCCGATGCTTCAACTCAAGCATATGTGGTAACCGTGAGCACCTCTGTAAATCCCGATATCGCATTTGTTGCTGCCGATAAAGCAGCTTTAGTAGATGGTCTTATACAGGGGACAAACCCTGATTTAGCAAATATTACAACCACGCTTGCAAATCCATTACCAGCTAGTGGTTCGAATGGTTCAACTATTGCTTGGGTGTCATCAAATACGGCAGTAGTAAGTAATAATGGTCAAACAGTAGTGAGACCAGCATTTGGAGCAGGAAATGCAACAGTAACCTTAACAGCTACCTTAACAAAAGGTGTAGTTACTGATACTAAAGTATTTACATTGACCGTGCTTGCAGAAACTATAAATCCAGACATTGCATTTGTTGCCGCAGATAAAGGAGCGCTAGTAGATAATTCTATTAAGGGAGCAAATATTGATTTATCAAATATTACTGTAGCGATGACAAATCCATTGCCATCACTTGGGACCAATGGATCAGCAATTACTTGGGTTTCAAATACTCCTGCCATTGTTTCAAATGACGGGCAAACAATAAATAGACCGGCGTTTGCAAGCGGAAACGCAGCGGTAACTTTAACGGCAACTTTAACAAAAGGAGTCGTGACTGATACAAAAGTATTTATATTGACAGTATTAAAATTATTAGCAAGTGCAGACGCCACAATAACATCCGCGACTTATACCGTTGGCTCTGACACTATCACTAATGTTCCATTCGGAACATCAAAGGCTATTTTTTTAGCAGCTTTAATCAAAGGAGAATCAAATCAGGCATGGGATAATACAGGAATATCTGATCCAGTGGTAACTGGTAATACTTTGGTTGTCACTGCTCAAGATGGATTAACAACAGTAGCTTATACCGTTACTGCTAATCCCGCACCTGATACTACAGCTCCAGTAATTACCTTGTTAGGAGACAACCCAATTAACCTGTATCTAGGTGACCCTTACACTGATGCCGGGGCTTCAGCATTAGATGATGTTGACGGAGATATCACTGCTAATATTATTGTAGTGAATCCAGCTGATACTAGCGTGATTGGAACCTACACGGTAACCTACAATGTTTCAGACACAGCTGGTAACCCAGCAACAGAAATAACTAGAATGGTGAACGTTAGTGGGACTCCCGACACTACGGCTCCAGTTATTGATTTCCATCTTGACGTGAACACGGATAATGATTTGGGGCAAGCAGGAGCCGTTGTTGGTTACACCTTACCAACAGTAACTGATGATGTTGATGATAGCGTAGTTGCAATTTGTAATCCTTTGCCAGGAACATTTTTTCCAATTGGTGAGACCGTTATAACTTGTGATGCAACTGATGAAGCAGGAAATCCTGCCATACAAACTTCTTTTAAAATAATTGTAGCTGATGCAGAAGCACCAGGCATTACTTTACTCGGAGAAAATCCAGTTAATTTATATGTTGGCGATACCTACGTTAACGCAGGGGCTACAGCATCAGACAATCTTGATGGAGACATTACAGCTAATATCGTAGTTGGAGGCGACACTGTAGACACCAACACAGTTGGAACTTATATTATTACATACAACGTTTCGGACGCAGCAGGAAATCCAGCAACAGAGGCAATTAGAACGGTTAATGTGGCTAGCGTACCAGTTACACTGCAAAGCATTGCAATCACACATCCCGCAGATAAACTTATTTATTTTACAGGCGAATTATTAGATCTTACTGGATTGGAAGTAATTGGAACATATAGCGATGCCAGCGTACAAGTTGAAATTATCACGGAGGCTAATGTGACTGGTTTTGACAGTTCAATTCCTGCGACTGGACAGGTTTTAACCATTACGGTTGACGGGAAGACAACAACTTATACAATTGATATTGTTTTTGCTCCCGACACCACAGCTCCAGTTATTGTCTTAAATGGTAGCGATCCAATGACCGTAGAAATTGGTTCTATTTTTACTGATCCAGGAGCCACGGCTTCTGATAACGTTGATGGGGACATTACGTCACTTATTGTTGTCAGCGGTTCAGTAGATACTTCTGTGATTAATGAATACTTTCTTACATACAACGTTTCAGATGCAGCTGGTAACCCAGCGATAGAAGTAATTAGAACTATCAATGTTGTTGATAGTACGCCCCCCGTAATAACATTGCTCGGAGATAATCCAGTTAATCTATACATCGGAGACACGTATAATGACGCTGGGGCTACAGCATCAGATGAAGTTGATGGCGATGTTACTGCTAATATTATTACTACTGGGCTGCCAATAGATACAGTAGCGGTCGGGACTTTTACTGTTACTTATAATGTTTCCGATACAGTTGGCAACTCAGCTGAATTAGTTAGAACTGTGAATGTCGTTGATATTTCTACTCCTATCATTACTTTGCTTGGAGATAATCCAATCACCATTGAGATTGGCTCTGAATATGTTGATGCTGGAGCCACAGCTTCCGATGATGCGGATGGAGATATAACGAGCAGTATTATTGTTGTGAACTCAGTTGATTCAAATATATTAGGTGTTTACACAGTAACTTATAATGTTACAGATTCTTCAGACAACCATGCGCCCGAAGCAATAAGAACCGTAAACGTCGTAGATACGACTGCTCCGATTATTACTTTAACCGGAGACAATCCGGCTCAAGTAGAGGTTGGTTACGAATACGTTGATGCGGGAGCCACAGCAAGCGACAATTACGATGGAGATATTACTAGCGATATAATACCTACTAGCAATGTTAATTATCATACAGTTGGTACTTATACCGTAAACTATAACGTTACAGATTCTTCCGGGAACTCAGCAGAGCAAGTGAGCAGGACGGTAATTGTAGGGCCAGATTTAACGCCTCCAATTATTATACTTACGGGCGATACAACAATAAATTTAACCATTGATCAAACCTATACAGAATTAGGCGCAACTGCTACTGATAATGCAGATGGAGACTTAACTTCAAGTATTATAGTTGTGGGTTCAGTCGATTCGGCAATTATTGGTACGTATTATGTTACCTATAATGTTACTGACGCAGCTGGTAATCCGGCAGTTGAGGTGGTTAGAACAGTTGATGTAGTTGTCGCTCCGGTGACATTAAGCAGCATTGCGATAACAACTCCTGCGACTAAGCTTTCTTATACTGTAGGAAATGTATTAGATATTACTGGTTTGGTGGTTACTGGAACTTACAGCGATGCTTCTACCAAAGTTGAAACAATCACAACTGCAAACGTAACTGGATTTGACAGCTCAGCGCCTGCAACTGACCAAGTTTTGACAATCACAGTTGGTGGGAAAACCACAACTTATACGGTCAATATTGTTGCTGCACCGGCTCCAACAGGAGGTGGCGGATACTACATACCGCCAACAAATAAACCAGGTGATTTCAATGGCGACGGAAAAGTTGATAAATATGATTTTGCTTTGATGATGGCTAGCTGGGGCAAAACAGGAACGAATGTCTGCGACTTTAATAGTGATGGAAAAGTTGATAAATATGATTTTGCTTTATTAATGTCAAAATGGGGATTATAAAAATTAAAATATAATAAAATAAAAATATGAAAAACATTAAAACAAAAATTATATTATCAGTAATTGTTTTGCTATCAGTTGTCGGTTTTGTGGGAACAGTAAATGCTGCCGGACCTTCTTTATATGTTTCCCAGGCAAATTTTGCTAAAACCGCTGGTAGTACCTTCAGCGTGTCTGTAGGAGTAACTGAATCTGGTAGTAAGGTTTGTGCAGTTGAAGGCACGTTGGTATTCAATAATTTAACTTGCCAAAGCATAACCGTATCCGGAGATGCTGATATTGTGGTGCAATCTTCGCCAACTTGTTCAAGCCCTCACTTCTTAATTGGTATACAAAATTGCACTACATCGGATAAAGTATTACTTTACACATCAGTCAAGGCAGGAGTCGCTGGCACGGCCTCTATTAGCCCTACAGGCGTTGATATAATAGGCGAGGGGGCATCAGTAGGTTCGGCTTCAATAAGTGGGAGCTATACAATCAATGCCATTCCAAAACTAGTGCCAACTCCAACTCCGACAAGTAATGGGTTTGTAGGTTATGTTGATGGTAAAATCCAGACATTTCCAACCCTAGAAGCAGCTCAGCAAGCCGGGGCCACTGGAATAGAGCCGAATTATCAACGCAACCCAGCGGAAGTAACACTGACTCCTGAACCAACACAACAGGTTGAAAATCCAGCCGAACAGACAACTCAAGAGAATAATCTCACCGCAGATCTCGGAATAGCCAGCTTAGCATCAGCCGGTATGAGGTGGTATAACTATATTGTAATAGCATTAGTTATCCTGGCTATTCTTTTTGGCATTTATTACTTTGCTATAAAGAAGAAAAAGAAATAAGTTTAACCAAGTAAAAAAAATACAAAAACAGCGTGTATTATTTTGCACGCTGTTTTTGTATTTTTTGACCCAAAAATTATAGACCATACCTAATTTGATTAATGATTATCTTGATAATTTAGTCCAAGATGATTTATTTAAGTATAAAAAAAATAGTGAGCCGTAGGGTAGGGTAAAAAAACTTGAAAGTTTTGTTTTTATTTAGTATTATACAAATAAACATTCCGATGTAGCTCAATTGGTAGAGCGACTCCCTGTCGATTAGGCAGCCTTCTGCAGGAATGCAGAAAGAAAAACGAGGTGAATTCGGGGAAACCCTTTCCGGGCAATCCCGAGCCAAGCCCATTAAATATGGGAAGGTGTAGAGACTATCCTTTATGGAGTACTGAGGGCTCAAAATAGCCCTTGGGAAGCGCCTCGCGCCCAGAACGGGCGATGATATAGTCCACGCTTGTGGAAACACAGGATAAAGTGTAAGGAGTTGGTTCCTGGTTCGAGTCCAGGCATCGGAGCTAAAAAAGTTTGAATTTTTTAGTTTGAAACTGTTCGGGATTTATTCTCCAAGAAAGTTAATTCCTTGAGCCCTTCCATGCTTTCTTTAACTAAGGGGTAGATCCTGAAAAGTTCGGTAAAGATATAATTAGCGGAGCACCGTAAAGCAAAAAGCACCCACTAGGTGCTTTTTGTTTTACTATAAGCTTTTTTCTAGTTGATGAAGAATGCTAAAAATATCTGCCATTCGGTTGTCAGAATACAAAACCACAATAGCAACAGGCTTTCCGTTCACATTAAAAACTGAATCAAAAGTTTGTTTGGCTTCTACTAAATATCCTGTTTTCCCACCAACAAACTCACCCATATAATAAAAGTTATTTACATTTTTAAATTTCAGCATATTCCCGCCCTGGTCTGAGAGCCAAAAATCATTAATTTTTGTTATTTCAAGTATTTGCGGATGATTTTTATAAATATAGGAAATTAATTTACCCAAGTCTGATGCCGTTGATTTGTTGTTCAAGCTTAGCCCGTTAGTATCGTAATAAACAGTACTGAACATTCCCAGCTCTTTGGCTTTTTTGTTCATTAAGTCTATAAAATTTTCTTTCCCCAAAAAATATGAAAGGGCCTCGGCGGAATCATTAGAAGACTGGATAATAGTTGCTTTTAAAAGATCCATTGCCAATATTTTTAGTCCCGGATATAAAACAGATGTCTGCCCCAAAGGCAAAAGCATTTCTTCAGTCAAAACTATCTGCTGGTCCATGCCAATATTCTCTACTGAAATAACGGCATTCATTAATTTGGTCACGGAAGCCATTGGAAATTGCTTATCAATGTTTTTCTGTAAAAGAACTGAATTACTGGAAATATCCACCGCGATATAAGAACCTGCCATGGGTTCCTTATGTAAATTATAGTTTTTTATCAAAGACTGCAAAACCAAAATTTCTTGTTGCAAAATTTCTATTCGTTGGGCAGAAGAAGCGGTTAATGCTAATGCATTTTGAGGGGAAATTAAAATCAATGCCACAAATAAAATTAAAAAGATTTTTTGTTTCATATATTTATTTATGACATAATTTTAAAATGAAAACCACCTTTTGATAAAGATGGTTTTTTGGTATAATAAGATAATAGTAAATTAAAACAATTATTAAACTTATGAATAAAACACTAAATATAATCTTTATAACATTGGGCGTTATTTTTCTTCTTCTTATATTAGCTTTTACTCTTTTTGTTATTGTTGATCCGTTTAATTTAAGGCCTCTTCTCTCAACCTTAATGTCTGACGCTCCCGCTAATTCCGCAAACACCACAGAAGCAACTGATAAAAATCCTTTGCTTGATGCAAATCAGGAAAGAATATTGGAGACATTGGGTGTTAATGTGGGGAACTTGCCCACAGAAATGACCCCGGAATTGGAGGCATGCTTTACAGAAGCATTGGGAGCAGAACGAGTAAAACAAATAATAGACGGTGACTCCCCTAGTCCCCTTGATTTATTCAAAGCAAAAGCCTGCTTATAGCCGGACCACTTTTTGGAGGGTTCTGCAACCAGTTTTAACACCTCAACCACTGATTGAGGTGTTGGGCTGTTTCTGGTAGAGTAGAATAATAAAAGAATATGTACGAGAAGGATAAAACTCAAGAGTTAAATGAAAAAAGGCACGAGCTTTATACAAAAGGATCTATTTTAAAAGCGGTGCTTTTTTTAGCTATACCCATTTTACTGGGTAATTTTTTGCAGACAGCATACCAAATAACAGACATATTTTGGGTTGGGAGCCTTGGAAAAGAAGCTGTTGCTTCGGTGTCAATATGTTTTCCTATAATCTTTTAATAATGACTTTCTCAGGAGGAATTGGGCTTGCTGGAGGAGTTTTGGTGTCACAATATAAGGGAAGGCAAAAACACGAAGAAGTTAATTTTATTTCAGGACAAGTTCTTTTAATCGCCACCATTGTGTCTTTGTTTTTTTCTTTTTTAGGATATATATTTACTCCCCAAATTGTGGGGATATTTGCCACAGAGGAGATTGTTTTTTTAAATGCTATTAGCTATTTAAAAGTTGCATTTTTAGGCCTGGTATTTGTGTTTGGATATATGGTTTACCAGTCACTATCAAGAGCAGTAGGTGAAAATAAGATGCCTATTTTTATTGTACTTGCAACCGTGTTGCTTAATTTCTTTTTAGATCCCCTCTTTATATACGGATGGAAATTTGTTCCGGCGTTTGGGGTTGCGGGAGCGGCTACCGCCACCTTAATTACACAAATGATAGCTCTTACCATGGGCTTGATTGTTTTATTACGAGGCAAGACTGGAATACATTTAAAATTAAGCTATTTTAAACCTAATTTTGAACAAATAAAAAAAATAATATTTTTAGGGATTCCCATATCTTTAGAGCAATCATCACGCGCTATTGGTTTTATATTAATAAATATCATTGTGGCAACTTTTGGTACTGTGGCGCTTGCCTCTTATGGAATTGGCTCACAAATGATATCCCTTATAATAATACCTGCTCTTAGCATAGCCATAGCAAACTCCACGCTTGTAGGGCATAACATTGGCGCAGGTAAAATAGACCGGGCAGAAAAAATTACAAAAATAAGCATGCTTCTCGGATTTGTTTTACTAACAATTGCTGGAATAACATTTTTTATCTTTGCAAGCAATATAGTAAACATTTTTATAAATTCAAAAGATGTAGAGGTTATAAAAGAAGGAGGCCTATTCTTAAAAATTGTTGCTTTATCTTTTGGATTTATAGGCGTACAAATGGCTGTTTTAGGATCCTTAAGGGGAGCTGGTAGCGTAAACTCAACATTTTTTATCGCTTTTTCAACGGTTTGTTTTCAGGTTATAAGCGTTTTCTTATTATCAAAATACTTTTTCCATAACCAAATTGGCGTATGGTATGCTTTCCCCCTATCAAATATTTTTGGCGCCCTGCTTGCGGTTATAATATTTTTTAGAGGTAAGTGGAAGGATGCACAAGTATTAAATAGCCCAAGAGTAGAAGAAGAAATAAAAAACGAAAGCAGTCTTGCAGAGTGTTAATATTTTTATAAATATGTATAGGCAAAACAAAAAAACAGAGTTTTACACAGAACTGGCAAAAAAACAGGGTTATCCTGCCAGGTCTGTTTATAAACTAAAAGAAATAGACCAAAAGTACAGCATATTTAAAAAAGGTGACAAAATCTTGGATTTGGGATGTGCCCCAGGGTCGTGGCTTTTGTATATTGCTGAGAAAGTTGGTAATCGGGGTTCTGTGGTGGGGGCTGACATTTCAGACATAAAAATACCCCAAAAAGATAATGTTGTTTTTATTAAAAAAAGTGTTTTTGATTTTAAAGAGACAGACTTTGATTATAAGTTTGACGCGGTTGTCTCTGATATGGCGCCCAGCACAACCGGCGTGGTGTTTGTGGATTCTGGAAAATCATTGGAATTATCTGAAAATGCTTTTGATGTTGCAAAAATGTTTTTAAAGCCTGGAGGAAATTTTGTATGTAAAATTTTTGACAGCAAAGAAGCAACAGACTTTTTTAAAAATCTGGGTCAATCTTTTGAATTTTCAAAAAGATTCAAACCCAAAGCCGTGCTGGGACGTAGCAAAGAATTTTATATTGTAGCAAAGGGCTTTAAACAGGCTTGATTTTTGGAGAAATTCGTGTATACTAGACTTATGGTGCGCATTACAATACAAAACGAAAAAATAAGTAAGGAAGAATTCTTGGTAGAACATAACAAGTTATCTCCTGACAGCCTTCAGGCCACTTTGGCAATGCTCAACCAATTTAAAGAAGAAAAAAAACCACTCCTAAAAGACACCGAATGGTCAATAGACAAGATTAGAGGCCCTTTTATATTGTGGATATTAGCACTGCCAAAAAAAGAAAAACCGGGAAATAAAGCAGAAAAAAACCAAATATATAGAAATTATCCTGAAACACACTACGAAGCCTAATCCCTAAAACAAAAACCCCGCTAACGGCGGGGTTTTTTATGTAGCTCTAACCAAAATAGAAACGATCTCGTTAAATATTTTTGGAGGAACATAAAGCTCTTTCATTTTGTCTCTGGTTTTTTTGTCTACTGTTTCTCCCATTAAGCTTTCTATTTTATTATATACAAATTTTACAGAATTAAAATCTATAATCCAATCATGTAGTCCCAACCTGTTAAAAGTTTCGGCAACCCCCATATTTGGATTTACTATTGCAGGAGTTCCAGACGCTAAGGCCTCTTTTGCCACATTTCCATAAGTTTCAAAATGTGAGGGACTAATCACAACTCCCATATTCCTATAAAAAGAGGCCAACTTTTTATTACTTGTAGGCTTATGAAACCTCACAACTTTTGATAGCTGTTTATATTTTTTATCTTCCGTATCTAAATCAGTAATAATGTTCACCGCAAATTTAGATCCCATCCTCTGATTATATTCTGCTAATTTTTCACAGAAGCGAATATTTTTTATTCCTGTCCATCTGCTAACAATTCCTATGTTTAAATTTTTTCTTCTATTTTTTTCTTCAAAAAAATGATCTGAAACAGGATTTGGGAGTATAGAATATTTTTTTATCTTATGACAAAACACCTCCTTTTCAACAATATTCTTAGTAATTTTTGAGGGGAATATGTAAAATAATTCTTTTTTATCAAAACTTTTCTCCATTTGATAAAACAACTCCTTTGGATGTTTTTCCCAATTTTGAGTTTCTTTTGTCAAAACTCCGTGATAATGCAAAACGGCCGGTATTCCTTCTCTTTCCGAAGCAACAAACAAACACCAAGGCATAAAGTATGTACCGTTAATTAGAATTAAATCCGGTTTTTCCTCCTGAATAGCCTTTTGATAAGCTTTTATTATAGGCTCTAGCTTTTTTCGAACATCAGCCAATGTTTTGGCTTTTTTAACAATCCTTCCTATGTTTGGCACTTTTAGACCAATAGATATTGTACTTGTTTTCTTGTTAGAGCGTTTTTTATAAATTTTTTTGCCAGGGTCTACTATATTAACGGCAACCATGGTCACATCATTGTTTTTGCTCTTTTCAATAAAATCCATAAAAGCCAAAACCACCTGGGCTATACCGGCTGTTTGAGCGAATCTAATGTTTGTTAGAACTTTCATGACTTTTTTATTGTATCACTTTTCACGAACAATGTCAAGTACTATGCCCCAAATAAAGCAAAAAGTGTCCAGATGAACACTTTTGCTTTACTTTTGTTTAAAAAGAATTACGAGAGATGCTTGGAGACAAGCTTTGTCATCTCAAACATATTTACAACTGCCTTTCCGCCAAAAACCTTCTTTAAATTTTCGTCGGCATTGATATTCCTTTTGTTGGTTGGATCCTGCAGGTTGTTCTTCTTAATATACTCCCAAAGTTTTTTTACGACCTGAGAACGTGGCAATGGACCCTTTCCCACAACTGCTTCCAACTCAGCTGAGAGTTTAAGTGGCTTCATAAAAGCCGAATTTGCTTTTCCTGGCATATTATTTTTTATTAATATTATTAATTTAATATTGCTTTCTATAGTATACACCATATAGTCAAGCTTAACAAGCTTTTTTGGTTATTTTTAATAAGTAGTGTATAATAAATTATATGATAGCAGGAGAAACAATTTTAGCAGTTATTCATTTTATAGAATATCCCACTTGGCATCTGGTTGTGCTTTTTGTAATTTTGTTGTTGATTTTAGCTTGGTATATGGTAAAACAATGGCCTGGTGTACTATAAAAAAGGTATTTAAAACCCCGCATAGCGGGGTTTTTTATTAGTAATAATCTTCTATTTTTTTAAGCTCTCTATGCTTTCTTAACTTTTCCAGCGCTTTTGCCTGAATTTGCCTTATTCTTTCTCTGGTAACGCCGAACTCCTCCCCCGTCTCTTCAAGCGTATGCATTACACCATCATCCAAACCAAAACGCATTCCTAAAATTTTTAATTCTCTGGGTGTAAGATCGCTAGAAATTTCTTTTAACCTTTCTTTCAAAAGCTTTCTTGAAGCCTCTGTATTTGGAGCTATTGTTTTGTCATCTCTTATAAACTCTGCCAGCACACTATCTTGTTTATCTTTATCTTCTCCGACCGGCGTTTCCAAAGAAACAGCTTTTTGAGCAATTTTTCTTATGTGATGTACTTTTTCAACATCCAAGCCCATTTCAGCTGAAATTTCTTCAGCCAAAGGCTCCCTGCCCAATTCCTGCAAAAGATTTTTTCTTATTTTTGTATATTTCGAAATAGTCTCAATCATATGCACAGGAATCCTTATTGTCCTTGCTTGGTCAGCTAATGCCCTTGTAATTGACTGTCTAATCCACCAAGTAGCATAAGTGGAGAACTTATACCCCTTCCTCCAATCAAACTTCTTCACGGCCTTAAATAGCCCCAAGTTACCTTCTTGTATCAGGTCCAGCATGGTTAAATTGGGAGACCTTCCCACATATTTTTTTGCAATAGAAACCACCAGCCTTAGGTTTGCCAACGCTAATTTGTTTTTTGCATCTTCATCTCCAGCTTCAATTCTTTTTGCCAACTCTTTTTCTTCCTTTGCTGTTAAAAATGAAGACTTCCCTATTTCCCTTAAATACATTTGGATGGGGTCTATTTTTCCCAAAAGCGCCTTTTTACCTTTTTTCTCTTTTTTGGATTTTGTTTCCAAAAATTCCGGCATTTCTTTTACTTGGATTCCTCTTTCTTTAAAATCATCGTAAACTTTTTCCAGACCTTCAATGTCTCTTTCTATTTTAGGGAATGCATACAAAATTTCAGAGGTCGTAACAAAACCCCTTTCCTCTCCTTTTTTTAAAAGAGTTTCCAGTTGTTGCGGATCTAAAATAGTTTTTTTGACTCGTTGTCTTGGTCTAGTCACCGCTTTCTTTTTCGCAACCACTTTTTTAACCACTTTTTTTACCGGCTTTTTTGCCTTTTTAGGTTTTGGGCTCATATGATTTTATTTTTATGAAGTTCTCTTGCTTTTTTATCAAATTCTTTTATAAGTTCTTCTTTTTTTTGCTCACTTGTTTCAACCCTTATTCCAGAAAGCATATTATTTAAACTGTTTCTCAATTCTATCTCTTTTAGTTCAGAAAGGCAAAGCTTTATCTCTTGAATGCCATCTTCTTCATAATCCACTTCAGCCATTAAAGCCAACGTGCTAAAAAAATCTTTGTACTCTTCTTTATCTGCTGTACCCTTTTTTAGCTCTTCTAAAAATTTTTTAGTTCGCTCGCAAAATAGATTATAGTGTTCCTCGTCGATAAGGTCTATGTTTTCCGGATTTTTAAGCGCTAAAGAAACTATTTTATCTTCTATAAGCTTTTTTCTACCTCCTGATGCAGGCTTTTCTAACCCTGTTTTATTTTCAAAAATTTCTGTGGGCCAGGTGCGTGCAGTATCTACTCTTACACTCCTAAGCTCCTCTGCCACAGCTTCTTCTTTAACTCCTAATTTCTCAGCTAATTTTTGAACCCAGTATGACTGCTCAATTTTATTTTGCAATCTTTTAATCGCCGGTAAAATAATATTCCCAATTGCTTTTTTCCCTTCCGGAGCATTTTTGGCAAAACTGGCAAAAGCAGAATCAAAGTAATAATCCATTATGGCTCTCGCGTTTGCCATAGACTTGTTCCAGTTTTCCGGGCTTTCCAAAATAATTTCTGCCGGGTCTTTTGCGCCTTTATAAGTGTCTATAACCTTTATATTAAACCCAATTGCTTCAGCCATATTAATACCTCTTTTTGTTGCTGTATCTCCTGCCAAATCCATGTCAAACGCCAAAAGCAAATTATCTGAATATCTTTTTAAAAGGTTTAAATGTTGGGAGGTCAGAGCGGTACCAGAAACAGACACGGTATTCTCGAATCCTGCCTGATGAGCCATTATAGTGTCTGTATAGCCTTCTGTCAAAACACACTGATTATTTTTCCTCACAGCCAGCTTGGCATTGTTTAGGCCGTAAAGGATATTGCTTTTATCATATAAAAGCGTTTGGGGAGTATTTATATATTTTGCTGTTTCTTTATTATCAGCGTCCTTAAAAACTCGTCCACCAAATCCAACTGGCTGTGAATTTAAATCAAAAATTGGGAAAACAATCCTGCCCCTAAATCTATCATAAGGATTATTCCCTTTTTCAGACTGTACTGCCAAGCCAGCTTTTACTATTTCGTCTCTTTTGTAGCCCCTGCTTACTAAAAAGTCAGACAAGCCCTGCCACGTGTCAGGCGAATAACCCAGACGCCACTTTTTAATATTTTCCTCTTTAATCCCGCGCTTTGAAAGATAATCTCTTGCTTCTTTTCCCCATCCGCTATTTTCTAATTGTTTTTCAAAAAAAGAGCAAGCCAGATTGCAAATTTCATATAGCCTTTGCCTTTCTGTTTTTAATTTTGGATTTTCTTTTTTCAGCTCAATGCCTGCTTTATTGGCCAAAATTCTCAAAGCGTCTCCAAACTCCACACCCTCAATCTTCATTACAAAATCAAAAATAGAACTGCCGGCTCCGCATCCAAAACATTTCCACATCTGTCTGGCCGGAGAAACAAAAAAAGACGGCTTTTTTTCTGAATGAAAAGGACAGACGCCCCTATAATTAGCGCCTGTTTTTGTGAGCTTAATATAAGAGCCCACAACATCCACAACATTGAGCCTGTTTTTTATTTCTTCAACTTGCGAGTCCACGATTTTTATATTAGCACAAACCCATTAAAAATCAATTTTTGAGCTCACTCGATTTGTTAGTAAAATGTTTGACATAGCCCCCTTTCAAGCATAAAATAAATATATAATAACCCCTCTAAAACGGGGTTTTTAAATAGATAAAATAACAAAATAAAATGACTAAAAAAATTGAACTAAGAATTCTTTTTCTTCAGGCATTTCCATTGTGGGGAGGAGGCTCTGGAACTTACACCAGGAGCCTAGCACTAGAAATTAATAAAATGAAGGATGCCAAAACTGCTATTGCCTGTCCAGAATCCCCAGAAAAAATTCCGGGGTTAAAAATTTACTCGCTAGATATGCCTTTTCCGTGCACTTTTGCTGGCCACCCTGAGTGGCCTGTCAGCAGACAATACAAGGATTTAACTCCAAAAGAAATCACGGAATTATACAGATCTTTTTTAGCCAGCGTGATAAAGGCAGTGGAAGATTTTAAACCCAATCTGATCCATGTTCAGCACGTTTCCCTGCTTTCTTGGGTTGCAAATTTTATCAAGCTTTTATACGGTATAAATTTTGTTATTACTGCACATGGAACAGGGATTAATACCGCAACAGAAAATAAAATTTATGTCGCACATACAAAAGAAGCTTTAAGAAATTCAAAAAAAATAATTACTGTTAGCAATGAAACAAAACATTTTCTGATAGATACCTTTGGACAGGAGTTTCTACAAAAAACAAAGGTAATTCCTGGAGGAATCCATATTGAAGACTTCCCAAAAGAAAAAAATACTAACACAATAAACAAAAAATATAACCTAAACGGGAAAAAAATAGTACTTTTTTCAGGTCGCCTAACAAAAGAAAAGGGGTTGAACTATTTAGTGGAAGCATCTAAAGATATCCTAGGAGACGTCTATATCGTAGGAGATGGTCCAGAAAAAAAGAAACTAGAAGATCAGGTAATGCGAATGAAATTAGATAATGTTCATTTTTTAGGTTTTATGGGAAATGATAAAAAAAGAGAGCTAAATGAATTTTATTACAGGAGCGATGTTGTTATTCTTCCTACGGTTGTTGAAGAGGCTTTGGGGCTTTCACTCGTAGAAGCAATGGCAGCAAAAAAACCGGTTATTGCCACAAGAAAGGGGGGCATTCCTCTTTTGGTAAAAGATGGACTCAATGGCCTATTAATTAAGGCAAAAAGCAGTAGACAGATAGCCGATGCATGCAATAAACTATTAAAAGACGATAATTTAAGAAAAAAAATGGGAGAAAATGCGAGGAAAAGCGTTGAAAAAAATCTTACGTGGGGCAATTTGGCTTTTAAAATTGTAAAAATTTATAAAAAAATATGAAGAAATTGAAAATAGCTCAAATATCCCCTCTTAGGCTTCCAGTCCCAGCAGAAAAAAAAGGAGGCAACGAGAGAATTATTTCTTACATAACAGAAGAGTTGGTAAAAAGAGGCCATGATGTAACGCTTTTTGCTTCTGGCGATTCAAAAACAAATGCTAAACTGGTCCCGCTTTTAGAAAAGTCATTGGATACTGTAATCTTTTCTAGAGATAATTTTTGGTGGAATATTTTTAGCCATTCCGTTGCTTTTGAAAAAGCCTCAAAATTTGATGTAATACATTGCCATTGGGATATAATGGGCGCGTTTTTCCAAAAGTTTGTAAAAACTCCTGTATTAAACACTGTCCATTACGTAGAAACCCCTCAAAAAATAGTTTGGAATATTTTTGAATACTATAAAAATGATGTAAATATCGCCTTTATCACTGAAAATCAAAAAAAGAATAGTCCTATAAAATTTAAAAACTGCTGGGTTGTACCAAATGGAACCGATACATCTCAATTTAAATTTAACCTTCATCCCAAAAATCATTTCGTGTGGGCAGGGAGAACAACCTTTAATAAAAATATCAAAGAGGTTTTAGCTTTAGCCAAAGCTTCAAAAATAGAACTCCTATTAGCCGGCGACACCCCAAAAGAGCGAGTGGATTATTTGGAAAAAGAAGTAAAACCGCACCTGAACTCAAAAATAAAACACATAGGAGAGCTTTCCCTAAAGGAGCTCCCGGAATTCTATGGTTCGGCTAAAGCATGCCTATATCCCATGGGCCTTGTAAAATTAGAATCCATGGCATGTGGTACCCCAATTATTGTTTTAGATAACAACAAACTCAAAAAAACGAGCATGATAGTTGATAAAAAAACCGGATTTATAGTTAAAAACACAGAAGAAGCAGTAGACGCAATCAAAAAAATAGACACAATAAACCGACACGATTGCAGAGAGTTTGTAGAAAAAAACTTCTCAATAGAAAAAATGGTTGATGAGTACGAAAAAATTTATTACGAAATTATAAAGAAGAGGAGAGAGAACTAAAAAAATCCGCCCAAAGGCGGATTTTTTTATTTAACGAAACAAATTTTTTCTACTATTTTCTTTAGTTCTTCTATGTCTGCTTTGGGGCCAAGTTGGGTTGAAATATATCCTTGATATTTTTCAAAATATACTCGATCTTTTGCCCACATTTCTTCAAATTCCTTTTCTACTCCATATAGTGGATAGAGCTTTATATGAACATGATTCACGCCCATTCCTTCCATAACCATGGCCACTCTATTTACGTCCAACCCTTTCTTCAAAATATCTGAAACTTTTTTAGTCGCTATCATTAAATTTTTATAATCTTCATCTGGCATCAGAAAGGCGTCAGAATCAAAATGTTTTTTAGGAAGCACAAGGGTCATACCCTTTGTATTGGGATTAACATCTAAAATAGCAATAAAATCTTCATCTTCCCATACTTTAGCAGAATCAAACTCTCCTTTGATAATTTTGCAGAAAATACAATCCATTATTTTACGCGATAGCTCAGGTTAATAGTCACGCTTATTTCTGTTTGACCTGGCTGAATTACAGGTGAAGGTGCAGACTCCATACCCCCTCCAAGAGCACTCATTGTTTTGACTGAATCATACATAGGGTATGCATAATTTTCATAAATATTTACTATTTTTCCCAGCACTATTCCGGAATCTTTTTCAAGACTTTGGGCTTTTGCTTTTGCCTGTTCAATTGCTTGTTGTCTTGCCTGTTCTTTAAACTGCTCGGGGTTATCTATTGTAAATTGTAAATCACCCACCAAATTGGCTCCATTTGTAGTTGACTGGGATAAAATTTCACTTATCTTTGTAAAATCCCTAATTTTTACCTGAATGTCCTGCTCCAGCTTATAACCGTTAAGGGTTGACCCACCCCTCAAATAGCTACTATAGACGGGGGTCAAATTATAATTTGTTGTCTGGATGTCTTTTTCATCAACCCCCAATGCTTTTACTCCGGCAATAACGGCATTCATTTTTTCTATGTTATTTTTTGTTGCATCTGCCACAGTTACAGCTTGACTTGTAACTCCCAAACTTACCAAAGCAATATCTGGCTGAGCATAAACCTTGCCTTCGCCTGAAACTGTAATTTGGTTCATATTTTGCTGGTCAAGATACTGAAACTGATAAACCATTTGTCCCACAAAAAATATTAAAACTCCCAAAACTAAAATTGTTGAAAGCGTTAAGACTTTGCCTAAAAATTTTGTTGTTTGTTCTTCCATATTTTTTATTTTAATTATATTAATATTAATTTTATAAAAGCGGAGGAGGTGGGACTCGAACCCACGAGACCCGTGAAGGTCACAGCTTTCCAAGCTGTTGCAATGGCCACTATGCGACTCCTCCCTACATAATTGATTATATTAACTTAAACTTCCATGCCACGCAAGGCTTTAATCCGTTCCTCAATTGGTGGGTGGGTCATAAACATTTTTGTAAACCAATGGGTTTTTTGTTTGCCTTTGTATGGAGAATCTATAAATAAAGAAGAAGTTGCATCATTTTTTATTTTCATTGGGGTAGGATCACTAGAAATTTTTTCAAGGGCACTTGCCAGGCCTTCCGGATAACGGGTTAACAAAGCTCCGTCAGCATCCGCCAAAAACTCTCTTTTTCTAGAAATAGCAAGCTGTACCAAACTAGCTGCAATTGGAGCTAAAACTGCAGCCACAATCCCCAATATTATTAAAATAACTCCGGCGTTGCCTTTATTATCATCTGACCTTCTCCCCCCTCCAAAAAAACTAATTCTCATAAACATATTGGCCAACATTGCTATCACACCTGCTAAAATTGCCACAACTGTCATTAAAAGCATATCTTTGTTCCCAATGTGAGAGAGTTCATGAGCAACAACTCCCTGAAGTTCAGATTTGTCTAATCTATTTAAAAGTCCTTGAGTCACAGCAACCACCGCATGTTTTGCATCCCTGCCAGTTGCAAAAGCGTTTGGCTGTGATTCTGGTAAGACATAAATTTTGGGAACAGGAAGCCCAGCTGTTATACATAGATTTTCAACAATCCTATACAATTCTGGGTTATCTTTTTTTTCTATTGGCTTTGCCTTATACATTCCCAGAACAATTTTATCAGACCACCAGTAACTCCCAAAACTCATTGCAATGCTTAAAACAACCGCAAAATATAAAATAGCACTACTATCTAATAAATAGCTAAAAAGCCAGCCTATTAAAATGATAAAGACCAAAAACCCAGTTAATAAAAACCAGGTTTTTCTCACATTGGAATCAGCATTTTTATAAATACTAGGCACAACGGTAAAGCGAGCCAAATAGATTTTTTCGAGGAGAGGGTGCCCCGTAGAGAGGCTCTCCCCGCAGAAAAAACTATTCGGCGAGCAATAAAAAAATTAAAATTTTACTGATACTGGCTCTCTTTCGGCTTCGTTGGCAGTTTCAAACAAATCCATCTTCTTAAATCCAAAACTCCCTGCTATCATATTTGCCGGAAAGCTTTCTATCTTAATATTTAGATCTCTAACATTTGTGTTGTAAAATCTGCGGGCTGCCTGAATTTTGTCTTCTGTATCGGTAAGCTCTCTCTGAAGCTCCAAAAAATTTGTAGAGGCTTTGAGCTCAGGATAATTTTCAGAGACCGCAAACAAACTCTTTAAAGTACTTGAAAGCGCATTTTCCGCTCCAGCTTTTGCCTCTACTCCCTGAGCACCCATTGCAGCTGCCCTGGCCAAAGTAACCTTTTCAAACAATTCCCTTTCGTGGGTAGCATAACCCTTTACTGTTTCCACCAAATTAGGAATCAAATCATATCTTCTTTTCAGCTGGACATCAATATCTGCCCAAGCTTCTTTTGCTCTATTTTTTAAAACTACCAGGCCATTAAAAACAGCTATTATCCAGACAATAATAATTGCTATAACGGCTAAAACTCCCCATAAAAATAATGACATGTTTAAATTTAGCGAGCCAAATAGATTTTTTCGAGGAGAGGGTGCCCCGTAGAGAGGCTCTCCCCGCAGAAAAAACTATTCGGCGAGCAATTATTTTGGCAAATTGTTAGCCAATTCGCTTATATGCGGATGCTGGGTAACAAATTTGTAATTAAATAATTTTAAAACTGTTAAAAAGTCTTCAAGCTCCGACCTAAACGCTTCGGGACCAGAAAACACCTCCCACAACTGCACTACAAGATTCTTTGTATAATGGTGTAAAATTTCATAATCTGATTTATTTTTTAAGTAGTTTATTATTTGCTTAAACTCCCCTCTGTCCAGCCAAATACCTCCACACATTTTGCAAAAATCTACCTTTGTTTTTGATTTATCATATGCCACCTCCACTAGCCCTGCTCGGCACACAGGGCAATGTTTATTTAAACGAGATAATTGAAACTTCCCTTTATCCCGCCATAAATCAAAATCCACCCAGTTTAGTTGCTCGTCACGAGCGTCTTTTGCTCTTCTCAGTTCGTTTTTATCAAACCACATACCCAAACACTTTGGACAATAATCAACCTCCACTAAATGAAATAAAACTTTTTCTAATTGTTCGTTATCAATTGGGCAATTCATTATATTAATAATACCAAAATTTTCACAAAATACAACAAAAAAAGCCCCACAAAAGTTGTGGAGCTACGGCGGTGACGAGAAGAGCCCCATTTTTGTCACCCTTGGGATTTCTGTGGTTTCTGAGCTCTCCCGGGCCAGTATCGGTACTTTTCCAATCCCGACACGGAAAGAGATTCCTTGTCAAAGAACCCAAAAGCTTTAAAGAAGACAATTGTGAGCACCACACCCCTTACTATTTCCCAAAAAGACGGCACGCTAACATAGTCCATCGCTGTTCTCCTATCAAGGAACTAGTTTCGCGTAGTATTTATTTTAAATAATACATCATATTTATATGCTTGTCAAACCAAAAGAGGGGCTTACGCCCCCCTTTTGGCAAAAATCAAAAATTTGAAATTAGAAATTATTTTAGTACCCACCACCCATCATTGGATTTGGTGGCATATGGCCATGATCATCATCCTTTTTTGGTAAATCTGCTACAACCGCTTCTGTTGTCAAAAGCATTGAAGCTGATGATACTGCATTTTCTAATGCGGTTCTTGTTACTTTGGTTGGATCAACAACTCCTGCTTGAATCAAATCCTCATATTTCATTGTTCCGGCATTAAACCCAAAATTACCTTGACCCTCCTTTACTTTTAGGATAACCTCTGCGCCATCTATTCCGGCGTTTTCAGCTATTTGCCTTATTGGTTCTTCAATCGCCCTTTTCAAAATATTCACTCCGGTTTTTTCGTCTCCCACGGCTTCTATGCTCTCAAACACGGGCAAGGTCCTCAACAAAGCAACTCCTCCTCCTGGTACAATTCCTTCCTCAACAGCAGCCCTTGTTGCATGCAAAGCATCTTCCACTTTATGCTGTTTTGCTTTTTGTTCAATTTCAGTAGCGGCTCCAACCTTTAACACCCCTACTCCACCAGATAATTTTGCTAATCTCTCCTGCAATTTTTCTTTATCAAAATCAGAAGTTGATTCATCAATTTGGGTCCTAATATTATTTACTCTTGCGTCAATAGCAGACTTTTCTCCTTTTCCTTCCACAATGGTTGTATTTTCTTTTGTAGAAATAACTCTTCTTGCTTGACCAAGCATCTCTACCTCCACTCCTTCCAATTTCATTCCTTTTTCTTCCGAAATCAACTCACCACCAGTCACTGTGGCTATGTCTTCTAACATTTCCTTTTTTCTATCTCCAAACCCAGGAGCTTTTACTGCTAACGCAGTAAAAATTCCCCTTAGTTTATTTACAATTAAAGTAGCCAGCGCGTCTCCTTCAATATCGTCCGCAATTATTACCATTTCTTTTTTACCCATTTTTATCAGCTTTTCTAGCAAGGGTAAAATCTCCTGCAAAGATGATATTTTTTTGTCTGTTATCAAAATATACGGGTCTTCTAAAGAAGCTTCCATTTTTTCTGCGTCTGAAACCATATACCCCGAAACATACCCCCTGTCAAATTGGAGCCCTTTTACAACCTCTTTTGACAAACCAAATGTTTTTGATTCCTCAACCGTAACCACACCGTCTTTTCCAACCTCTTGCATAATTTCAGCTATTTTTTCTCCAACCTCTTTATCTTGAGCTGAAATTGTTGCTACCTGTGACATTTCTTCTTTTGTGCTAATTGGCTTTGACATTTCTTTTAAGGCCAATACAACTGCGTCTTTTGCCTTAATTATTCCTGCTCTCAAGGCCAAAGGATTGGCTCCAGCTGCAACATTTTTTAAGCCTTCTGTTGCAATAGACTGACAAAGAACAACCGCTGAAGTTGTACCGTCACCAGCTATGTCATTTGTTTTTGAGGCCACTTCTTTTATAATTTCTGCTCCAATATTTTCAATATTATCTTCCACTTCAATTTCCTTTGCAATTGAAACTCCATCGTTTGTGATTGTGGGAGAACCGTATCCAGACCCCAAAACAACATTTCTGCCCTTTGGGCCCAATGTCACTTTTACCGCGTTAGCCACTTTGTCTAATCCTGTTTTTAAACTTTTGCGAGCATCTTCGCTATATTTTATTTGCTTAGCCATATTTTAAATAAATTTTAATTTTTTTAAGCGAGCCAAATAGATTTTTTCGAGGAGAGGGTGCCCCGTAGAGAGGCTCTCCCCGCAGAAAAAACTATTCGGCGAGCGTGGAGACTATTCTATTATCGCCAAAATATCATCTTCTCTCGCAATTAAATATTCTTTGCCTTCCACTTTTATTTCGTTTGGACCATATTTTGTAAACAAAACCCTGTCACCCGGCTTTACTGACATCATAATTATTTTTCCGTCATCATTTTTTTTACCAGGGCCTGTTGCCACTACTTTGCCTTCCTCTGACCTTTCCTTTGAAGCTGTTTCGGGTAAAAAAATTCCAGACTTTGTTTTCTCTTCTTCTTTTACAGGCTCTATTAAAATGTGATCTGCTAATGGTTTTATTGTCATAATTTTTAGCAATTTAATAATTTGAGTGCTAACGACGTTATAGAAACAGTTTAAAAAAATAAACCATCCTTGTCAAGTGCAAGCAAAACAAACGGCTCACACGCATGTGAGCCGTTTAACTTAAACCTGTAAAAATAGTACGTTTTTTTGCCACGTGGCAAAAAAACGTACTATTTAGAGCTTGAGATATTTTGCGGTGTAGGACTTTTTGTTTTTTGCTACTTCTTTGGGAGTTCCTTCCACCACAATTTGCCCACCTCCTTCCCCGCCTTCAAGGCCCAGGTCTATTATATAATCTGTGGCTCCAATAAACTCTGTATTGTGTTCTATGACTATTACGGTGTTTCCTTTTTTAACTAAATCGCGCAACACAGAAATAAGCTTTCTAATGTCATCAAAATGTAGACCTGTAGTCGGCTCGTCTAAAATATATAATGTTCTGCCGGTACCTTTGCGGGATAGTTCTGATGCCAATTTAATTCTTTGGGCTTCTCCTCCTGACAAGGAAGTTGCTGATTGCCCCAGCTCCACATAAGAAAGCCCCACCTCCTTTAAAGTTTTTAATTTTTCGTAAAGGCCTGGAATATTTTTAAAAAATTCCATTCCCTCTTCAACTGTCATATCCAAAATATCTGCGATATTTTTGTCCTTATATGTAATCTCCAAAACTTCTTTATTGTATCTTTTCCCACGGCACTCTTCACATTCCACATAAATATCCGGTAAAAAATACATTTCCACTTTTTTGTGTCCTTGCCCTTCGCAGGCCTCACACCTCCCACCTTTCACATTAAAACTAAATCTTCCCGCTGAATATCCTCTTACTCTTGCTTCTTTTGTTTTTGTAAAAATATCTCTTATATATGAAAAGGCTCCTGTATATGTAGCAGGATTAGATCTTGGGGTTCTGCCTATGGGCGACTGGTCCACCAAAACAACTTTATTTAAATTTTCTAT
>Ga0265595_1000216_pt1 | contig 55859 bp, 53 predicted proteins | sample saktaG_15_FD_190148 | JGI IMG/M metagenome (GOLD analysis project Ga0265595, IMG submission 190148) | Saline water microbial communities from Sakinaw Lake, British Columbia, Canada - sak_2013_06_06_50m | ecosystem: Environmental > Aquatic > Non-marine Saline and Alkaline > Saline ... | reverse complement strand
TCCAATCAGGCAAAATTTCATTTGCTGCATATATTGCATCTTCAGCAAACTTCAAGTTTTCATTAGCCATAGCTTTATAACCCTCCTCCATTTCTGCACGCAAGCGTTTGTCAGCAAATTCCTGCAAACATGTAGATACTACCTTGCTACGGCTAATCCCTTTCTCAACCGCAACCTCATCGGCGAGTTCAATCAAATTACGAGGCAAACTGATAGTAAGCCTTTCCGCTCGTGAACTCATAATATAACTCCTTAATCTATGTTATGATATATTAGTATGAACAATATATCGTAATACAAAATACTTGTCAAGTCTTTGCTCTTTAGCTACCTTCACGGCGTGCTTACGTTATTTAGATAAGAGGCACTTTGGCGAAAGAGAGTGGAGCTACAGGTCCTCTTCCGTGATGACTTCGATGTGATTTCTTTTTAGCAAGGCAGTGGTAACGCCATCGCCATCAATCAGCCTCCCGGAAAATGTACCGTCGTATATTTGCCCGCAACCGCATGAAGGGCTTCTAGATTTCCCTATAAAATGGCTAACTTTAAATTGTTTAGCGATTCTCAATGTTTCTTTTGCTCCTCTGGCAAATTGGCGAGTGACATCTTCGCCATCTCTATTCTTCACCCTGCGTTTCCCAGCAAGAACATCCTCGCCGGTGCCTCCCTGAATTTCCTGCGGTGGCCTGGGGGTCTTTAGTCCTCCTAACTGTTCTGGACAGACAGGAATCAGGATGCCATCCTCTAAAAGCCGGATGGCTTTATCGTTCTTGTATTTATCTGTGCTATCCCAGGAGCATCTAATCCCTAATAAGCAGGCACTTATAAGTTTCATAGAGATGTCTCATTTTCTTGTTATTGTTCCTGAATGGTTGAAAGAATGTTGCTTCATTTTAATCCAGGCTCCTTCATCAATCCCAATTAAATTGCCACACTGACATTTAACTTCATTTCCATCTCGTAGGCTATAGTCCTCAGCTATCCGCTCTTTCCAGCAATGTAATAATCGTCCCTTCCCGACCTTTATGTATCTAAAGACTTTATTCTTGCACTTGGCGCACTTTATTATTATCATTTCGATTTATGCATCTTCATTTAGATTACCACAGTCCTGAGTGATTGTTGTAATATTGGCTTTGCAGTGCGCATAGAGATACTTGGTGCCGAATCATTGGGTGTTCGTGGTCTGTGCTGTGTTGTTGAGACAGGCGACCGCAAAGTGGTTATTGACCCTGGGGTTGCCCTTGGGTTCAGGCGGCAGGGCCTCTTGCCACATCCGGTTCAAGCTGCAGCTTCTGAAGGAACCAAAGAAAAGATTGAGAAGGCATTGGAAGATGCGACGGATGTTGTCATTAGTCATTATCATGGAGACCACATTCCGTTAGTTGATGCTAATCCTTATCAATTGTCAGCCGAGCGTGTTGCTAAGCTGTTGATGCGCCCTCGGCTTTGGGCGAAAGGGACAGCAGACCTCTCGCTTAACCAAGCTTATCGAGCGAGGGCTTTGGCTAAAAGGCTCAACTGTGGCCTTCCGGTTTCTGAGGGAATAGTTGATGGACCTTTATGTTTTTCTTTACCAGTTCCTCATGGGGAGCTGGGTGGTCGTGGCGGTAATGTGATGATGACCCGGATTGAAGATGGGGACGAAGTTTTTGTCCACGCCTCGGATATCCAGATGCTCAATGATGAGTCGATTGAGAAGATAGTTATGTGGGAGCCAAGCGTGGTGCTTGCATCTGGCCCGCCTATCTACCTGCCGAGCCTCACTGTTGAACAGAAGGAGAATGCATTACGCAGGACTTTGCGATTGGCCAGAGAGGTTGACATGCTGATTCTCGACCATCACTTGATGCGTTCTAAAAAGGGAGAGAAGTGGTTGGATTATGTCTCTTCTCTCACTGGACATAAAGTTATCTGCGCTGCCGACTTTATGCAATGTCGCCGCAATTTACTTGAGGCTGAGCGAGTTCTTTGGTACAGGCGGTCTCCTGTCCCTGAAGGCTGGCACGAAGCTTACGCTCGTGGCCAGGTAGATGCGCAGGACTATTGATAATGTGGTTCATGGATTGCACTTATTAAGGTCATATGTAGCAATCAATCTTGCTGAGTTAGCCTATTGATTCTTGCCAGGATAGTCTCTGTTTGCCTTCTCATGCTTTGTACCTCTTCTCTCAGAGCGTGAGGTGAGATGGCGACCCTTTCGGCTATGGCCCCCTGGGGGCAGATTTCCTGGCATAAGCCACAGGAGTTACATCTGGTTTGGTCTATTTCTGCCTGGTTCCAACGAAGATGAATAGCCCCTTGTGGGCAATTCTGGAGGCAGAGCCCACAACCGAGGCATAAGTCTTTTCTAACTTGCAACATAGCTTTACCTATCAAATTATCTGGCTTTCCCAGTTCATCTTCCAGTTCGTTGATTCTCGATTAAATCTGGCTTAACTGACTCTCCCAAAAGTCGATAATATGAGTACCAATATATTTTTATCTCCTTCCTCTCGAATTAAATTGTTGGAAGAAATTTCCGATTCTGCCCCAAAAAGTTCCTTGACTTTGAGACCCAAGAAAGCTTTGATTCCCGCCTCTGCCTTTTCTCCCGCCAGTCATTGCTCCCGATCCTCTTTGAGAGCTTGACTGGCCTCTTCCACCAAAACTTCTGCCTCTACCGTCTCTAGCCCCTCTTCCGATAGGACCTGTACCATCTCCTCCTGGCATTTTAACCCTCCCTCTAATGATAGTTTATAAGCCTACTTAGCTTTTAGACTGCTGGCGTGTGAGGTGAGTGTCTTCCCTGATGGGGTCAATAGATTACTTTTCAGTATCATGTCATTAACCTTACATCCGATATCCTCAGCAATCACTGGGCATTTTACCTTAAGCAAGAAGAATATAGGTGCCCTGTCCTCTGATAGTGTTTCGAAATTGCCTTGCCCTTTGCTAATGATTAATGGCGCCTTATGATAAATTTCAAGAAATTCTTCTGAGCAAAGTTTTAGAACCGTGCCAGGGGCATCTGAGCCATTAGATATAACCCTAGCTATTTTATCTATCCCGCAATCGTGGGCATCTTCAATCAAGACATCATTGATGATTGGTTTATTCCTCACTACATAGATTATCTCCTTTTGCAACTCTTCGATCAGAAGTTTATCGAATACTATTTCCCCAGCATTATCTCCTAAATAGAGGATCGATTCAGCATTATCTAGAGCTTGTTTGAACTCAGGATAGTCGAAAACAGCGAAGTCGCTTTTTAGGCAGTTTGCCACTTCCTTTTCAATATCGAAAGATGTTGGCGTGCCATAGTCGATGATATTGCCGGCGGTAGCCAACCTTATCGCGGTGAGAGCCCTGTCTTTTGAGTTTTCAACCATCATCTTCAACTTAGGATATAGATTTAATATAAGTTGATTGCTGTTTTTTTTAATCTCCCTGAAAGGGTCTTCATTACCAGTTAGCTTGTTAACTGACTGGTAAATAATTCTCCCCATCTCTGGAGGTGTACTTTCTAGAGGAAACTCAGGTACTAATTTGGAAACTTCATCTAATATTTTCTTCTGCATATTCTCATCAGCACCAGTAATTCTTGCTGCCTTCAATGCCTGTACAAAAAAGCAGGGAATACAATCTAGGTATGTTCTCATTTATTTTTTCTCACCCCAATCCTCTCACTATTGTTAGAATATCATTCACCTTCTGATGCAATAAGCTCATTTCAAAGAATCCAGTATAGCCTCGCTTAGATAGACTACCTTTTTGTCCTTTCCTGTTTACTGATTGCCACCATTTCTCCTCATCTGCTTTACGACATTTGCTGAAGCTACAGCCCTCAAATTCTCAAGTAACCAACTACTCGCCCCCGCCATTCAAAAGCCACAGGACGGCTGGATTCTAGCTTTTTATGGCAATCCAGGTATTGCCTATTTATCTTGCTCTTGCAGTTCAATCAGTACTTGGGATAGGTGCTTATTGGCTTTTTCCAACTCTTCTGCTACCTATAATGCGCTACTGTATGTTGGCTCGCTCTCCGCATTCCTCGTCCTATCTTGCCTTGGCTGATATTGCCTAAGAAAGAGACTTACCCAAGCTATTCATAATTTCAGCGTCATAACGCTCAATGTTTCCCTCATCGCAGAGTTTAGCCAGCTCGGGGTCTATTGGTAACACTCCCAGCAATGGTGCTTGGGCAGTCCTGGCCATTTCCTCTCCCCGGCTCTTGCCGAAGAGCTCAATCTTTTTATCTATCTCGGGCACATATAAATAGCTCATATTCTCTACTACTCCCAGAACAGGTTTCTCCATGACCAAAATGCTCCGATAGCATGCTGCCACTTACGGGCATTGCATACCTCATCTATAGACCTCCTGAGCTAATATCTTGATATATCCTCTACATTTCTACGGCATATGCCTTCCGTTGAGCAGGGTGGTGCTTCGCAGCGTTCTATCCTGCCGCAGCATGTGGTGCCTGGTGCCGCGGTATCCATTTTTATCATATAAGATGCTGAGATAAGCCTCTCTATATTGTCGCTGCCGCAGTCAGGGCAATGAGCCACCTGGCTCTTGGCACTACGAAGAAATACCTCTGACACCTTGCCACATTCCTGACACTTGTAGTCATAAATTGGCATTGCTCTCAACTCTTCTGAATTTATTCTCCGTAATCTCTTTCTCCGAATATCTTAGTCCCTATTCTTACTATGTTTGCCCCTTCCTCCAGGGCGATTTTATAGGAATTTGTCATCCCCATGGAAAGATATCTCATTTCTACGTTAGGTAAATCAAGTTTTTTAATGTTTTCAAACAGCCTCTTTGTTTCTACAAAATAAGGTCTCGAATCCTCAGGGTTTCCAAAACGCGGCCCCATAGTCATGAGCCCCATTACCTTTATGTGTTGAAGATTTGAAATCTCCTTTACTAATTGTTCAGCATTCTCTGGCGATACACCGGATTTCTGTTCCTCCCGGCCACTATTTATCTCTACTAATACTGGCATTACTGTACCAATCTGGCTGCATCTTTTGTCTATTTCCTCGGCCAGTTCCACAGAATCAACGGTTTCTATCATGTCGAATATGTCCACGGCTCTTTTTACTTTATTCCTTTGAAGGCGCCCTATAAAATGCCATTTTGCCTTTTCCCCTATCTCTTTATATATACTTTCACCTTCTTGAACATAGTTTTGGCCGATGATTTTTACCCCTGATTGAATTGCTTGAAGCACTTCCTCAGGTGTTCTCGCCTTGGCTGCGGCTACCAATTCAACTCCGTTTGGTAGTTCAGTCAATATGTCTCGAACATTTTCCCCAATCATTATAACCAGTCCACTTTTCGTGTTATGTGTTGAGTGCTCTAACCACTGCCTGCCATAGTGTCTCTATTTCCTGGGTAATCTTACCTTGAGAATATTCTACTATAGGTAGTCCTTGTACCAGCGCCTCAATCACTATAGTATCAAAGGGAATCTTGGAAGCTACCTCTACTCCCTGGCTAAGGCAATAGCTCTCAATCTGTCGAGCATTGTCTTCATTAATGTCATACTTGTTTATGCATACCAGGGCGGGGATACCGAAGTGGTGGCAAACACCAAGGACTCGCTCCAGGTCGTGTATTCCTGATAGTGTCGGTTCAGTGACCAGCAGAGCCAGGTTGGCTCCAGATAGAGAAGAGATAACAGGACAGCCAATGCCAGGCGGGCCGTCAGTGATGATGTAATCGAGCCCTTGCTGTTGAGCGATTGCTTTAGCTTGTTGCCTGACCATCGCTACCAGCTTACCTGAGTTCTCCTGGGCAATTCCCAGTTTGGCGTGAACAAGAGGTCCATATCTAGTATCGGAGATAAACCAGTGTCCCGCGAGCTGCTCCTTCATAGTAATAGCTTCAGCAGGGCACACATGGTAGCAAAAGCTGCAGCCCTCACAGGAAACAGGGTCGACCTTAAAATCCTCTATTGCATCGAAGTGGCATACCTCCTGACATAGCCCGCACTCAGTGCATCTCTCTTCATCAATAAAGGCAACCTGCCCACTCCAAAACTCGTTCTCCTCTTTAGTTTCAGGGCTAAGGAGCAGATGAAGGTCAGCAGCGTCTACATCGCAATCAGCCAGGACTTTACTTTGAGCAATAGCGGCGAAGGCACCTACTATACTCGTTTTTCCAGTGCCACCTTTACCACTTAGAACCACAATCTCTTTCATTTAATCTTCTCTGCGGCGTCCTTTTTTAGACTGCTTATCTTTTGCTGTAGTATAGATTCTGTAAATAGTCTCGTTGCCTAACCTGTAGCACTCGGTGCAGCCAGCACATTCTTCAGGTTTGACTTCCTCGAGGTATACCTCAATTCCCAGTTCTTGATACATCTCTAAGGTCCTCTTAAGATGGTCACCGCCGGTTATTGAGGCTACTCTCCAGCCTTCTCTTTCTAGTTCCTGTTTAGTCTTAACTACTTGATTCATCTGCCAATTCCTTGATTTTATCGAACAGCTCAACGAAATGCTCACACCACTCAGGAATGCCTTCCACCAAAGGTATGCCCCTGGAATATAGACTGGCAATATCAGTATCTAGTGGGATAGTAAGTAAGATGGGGATATTTTCTCTACGGCAATACTCATCTACCTTTCCATTTCCTAATCCAGTACGATTTATTACTACACCACAGGGTATGTTGAGTTCTCTGGTTACCTCCACTGCCAGAACGAGGTCATTAAGCCCGAATGGAGTAGGCTCGGTGACCAGGAGGCAGAAATCACTGTCTTTAATCGCTTCTACCACCGGGCATGATGTCCCCGGCGAGACGTCAACTATAACTGTTGCTTCAGGCTTGACGTATTCTTTAACTTTCCGAATTACAGGTGGTGCCATGACCTCTCCGACGTTGAGCTTGCCATGAACAAAATCTATACCATCCGAGTCTCCCATCTCTACAACTCCGACCTCTTTATTTTCCTCCGAGATAGCGCCTTCAGGACAAAGGTAACTGCAGGCTCCGCAGCCATGGCAAAGCTCGGGGAAAACCAGTACGTTCTCCTTAATCACAGCGATAGCATTGTAAGCGCAGACCTCTGCGCATTTGCCATAGTAGGTACATTTACTCCTATCTACTTTCGGAATTGGAATAAATACTGATTCACTGTGAGTAAGAGATGGCTTCAAGAAGATATGGTCATTGGGCTCTTCTACGTCGCAATCGAGAAGCTGCACGGCACTCTTGCCTTTTAAAGAAAGAGCCAGGCTGGTAGCTATAAGAGTCTTACCGGTTCCCCCTTTGCCGCTGGCAATGGATATTATCATTTTAAGCTCTAGCCATCTTTGCCCCACACTTGGGACAGCTCAAATTGTAGCAAGGTGTTCCTGCCTGGTGAGGCATTCTGCCCCCGCAACTAGGGCAAACACATTCACCACTAGGGCCTGCTCCAGGGCGATTGCCGCCCATTCTGCCTCCGCCTCCTCCACCCCTGCCGATGCCCCTACCTGTTCCTGGGCCACTGCCTCCCGGGGGCCCGGTTCCGTCTCCTCTCGGCATAATTACAACCTCCTTTCTTATCGAATGTTTCCTTTGTATATTGCTATTACGTTGCTATTTAGGTTAGGACGCCAAACTGACGTCGGCTTTTAAACCGCTCAGGTAGAGCCGACGCAGCTTGAGCCTGATATCTGGCTACTTCCCGAGCCGCCACCAAAGAAGCTGGAGACAAGCCTTTTCGGGTTCCCCTCTTGACACTTGGGGCAATTTAGCTTGGAGCCATCTTGTCCCATAGATTGCCGAACTGAGAATCTCTCACCGCATTTGGTGCACTGATACTCATAGATTGGCATAGCCTGCCTCCTATTTATTCCCCTTCCCCAGCTCTTCAATTCGCTGCTGGATATCGCTTAGCTGCTGTGCCAAAATCTGCGATTGTGCTTTAAGTGCCTCAACTTCCTGCTCCGGGGTCATCGGCTGAGGCGCTGGGCTAACCGGGGGCATCATGCCACCTCCCATACCACCACCCATGCCCATGCCTCTGCCCATACCACGGCCCATGCCCATGCCGCGCCCCATACCACCTCCCATGTCCATACCACCACCCATTGCCCCACTAATTCCTGTAGCTGTTCCTCCCATGCCAAAGTGAGCAGCTACATTAGGCTGAGAGATTGCCTGAAGCTGTCCGCTTTTGTAGCCTTCGATAGCGTCTCGCACCGTTCCTGAGACTCCGGTGATTACTTGAATGCCTGCTGCTGACAGTGTTTGGTAGGCATTGGGGCCACAGTTACCGGTGAGCACCACCTGTGCTCCTTTGCCGGAAATCATCTGGCCAGTGGAAATTCCAGCTCCACCTGAAGCCATAGCGCTTGAGTTTTCTACTGCCTCAAACTCCATTGTCTCTGGGTCAGCGATAATGAAGTATTGACATCTGCCAAAGCGCGGGTCTACTTCAGCATCAAGGTCTGGGCCTGTAGCCGATATTGCGATTTTCATAATTTACTCCTTTAGATGTTAATCATCTGACTATCGGTTAAGTCTCACTTCCGAGCTGCTGAATCCTGGCTTCTATTTGCTCCAGTTGCTGTCTCATAGCCTGAGTCTGGGTCTTGAGAAAATCAAGCTCCTGTTCACGGGTCATCTGCGGGGCAAATGGCATTGCACCTGGGGCAGGTGGCGTAGCTCCGTAGTAAGGCATACCCCAAGGTGTGCCATATCCGGGGATAGCGCAGAAGCCTCTGCCGCCACCGGTCATCGGGCCCATTCCACGTGGGCCAGTACCATCAAATCCTGGCATAATTCACCTCCTTTATTTATTTTGCTAATGATGGGTGCTGATTGTTCATCAGCGCTACTATATAATTGTCTTTTATTCTTCACTCTCAAGGTCGTGCATCCTGGTCTCAATTTGCTCAAGCTGACTTTTTATCGCTTCAGCCTGACTTGCCAGAAAGTCGAGCTCTTGTTCTGGAGTCATCTGTGGAGCGAAGGGTACAGCTCCGGAAGCAGGTGGTGTTCCTGCATAGAATGGATATGCACCCTGCCTAGTGCTGAATTCCGGGCTGGTAGGATAGGGAGCCTGTGGATATGGCCATCCTATAGGTGACCACGCAGCTCCGCTGAGGAAGTAGCTGCACCTTGGCAGTCCCCCTCTACCTCGTCCTACATAAGGCCAGGGTGGGGAGCTGCCGCGAAAACCAAATCCCATTCCTCCTCGAAAACCAAATCCCATTCCTCTTCCGTATGGCATTTTTCACCTCCTATTTTTTAAGTTCTTCCAATCTTTTCTTAATTCTGTCCAGCTCTGCTTCCAGCATCCTTGCTTGTTCCTCAAGCATAGCAGTCTCTTGTTCCTTGGGCATGGGAGTCCATGGTCAGGTATAAGGGGTTATGGATACCTGTATGGATATCCATAGGACGGCATGTAGCCTGGAGCGTAATATGGATAACCATAGCCCGTGTAAGGGATAGCGGGGCCGTATCTGCCGGCGAAGGGGTAGGCATATGGACCTCTCCAACCTATGCCTCGTCCTCTGCCCATCCCCGGTCTCATGCGCATACCCATGCCGCGCCACATGCCTCCTCTCAGCATAGGGTTAGCGAATCCCGGAGTGCCGAAACCAGCGCAAAAACCAGCACCCCTCCCTGTCATCGGTCCCATTCCTCTGGGTCCAGTTCCATCTCCAAATGGCATCTCACTTACCCCCTTTCCTTATTTTCTTCGCTATTTTTTTGACCGTGTATTAGCCTATTTTGGCATTCAGGACAGTAACCTGTCAGCCGTACCTCAGCATCGATAACCTTAAAGCCCCTATTACTGCTAATCTGAGACTTGAGTTTCTCCGTTGACTGGCAGCGAAATTCGAGAATCTTACCACAGCCGAGGCATACCAAGTGATGATGACTCTGACCTTTGGATTCGTAGCAGCGATGTGTATTGCCAAACTGATGCTCTTTTATTAAACCTAATTCTTTGAACAGTTTTAGATTGCGGTAGACCGTGGATAAACTGAGAACGGATTGCTGCTGCCTAGCCTGCTCATATAGCTGGACAGCATCAAGGTGCCCTTTATTCTCACGGATGACGTTTAGCAAAAGAACTCGCTGCGCAGTGCGACGCTGCTCGAGCTTATTTAAAAGTGTTACCGTTTTTGTCATTTTCTTACATCAATTAAATTACTATTCAGCAGATGTCACCCTTTGTTTTAACATAGTTAAAAGCTTAATTCCCTTAAGCTGGCGGAAAGTTGCTCCTTGACTTACACATTTAAGAACCATATTGGCGTCAGTCACTTTAGTACCCGAGATAGCATCTACGCCGTAGTCGAACAGAACAGGCGAAAGTGGTGTGGTACCTCCCAGAACCAGGATGTATGCCTTTGGGCTGCATAGAGCTAGCAGATGCTCGATAGTATGGTTGATGAAGGCACTGCCGGTGATACCCACAACCTCAGCTTGCGGAATAAGACTTTCTGCTTCATTTTCAGCAATATCTCCCTCTCGTGGATGCTTCTCGATAACCCAGAGACACTTTGCTGCCTGGCTAAGTTTTTGTACAAAGGGGAAGTGCCCAACCAGAGCTACTTTCTTGCCCTTTCCTCTCTTAACTAGAAGGTCAGCAGCGTTCATCTCAACACACTGCCTTTCCTCAACATCAATAAGCGAGTTAATAGTTGCCATACCGATAGCCGCTTCGAAAGGATTAGGCGACAATGCCATATTTGCAAGCTCTGACGCCGTTTTCCCTAGCAGTTCCCCGGCCTCCTTGACTGCTATATCTCCTTGAGGATGATTATTCCAGTGAGGCGTTGAAGCTAGTCCACAGTTCTTCGTCAGCACTGCTGTCTGAAACGGACCTTGACTTATATCTTTCACCTTAGTATCCAGGCTCAATCCTGTAAGTAAGTCATAGATAATTCTCATTTGTTTACTCCTAGCAGTGTTACCAGCCATGTCTGCCTCCTCGGTGCCTGCCTTGGCCTCTTCTGCCAAATAGCCCAGTTTGCAAAGGTAAAATGTATGGCGTTTGGCACGTGGGGCAAATAGTGGGTGGATTTGCTACCAAGGTCTCAAATGGTACATCCCATTCATGCCCATCCTGGCACCTGAAGCGGCGCGTGGCCATCTCAAAATTGCCTCCTTCAATCCTTATCGCTTTCCCATTAACTAAAGCATCAGCCAATTTCTGCCTGCCCGAACTCAATAGCCGCTGGAATGTAGAGCGGGAAATGTTCATTTCTCGGGCACATCCCTCCTGCTCTAATCCCTCCAGGTCCTTAAGCCGTATTGCTTCTGTCTCTTCTACGGAGAGGCAGACCTCTTCTAGCATCCGTAGAGGTAATGCTGCTGGTTTAAAGTAGGTTACCTGCGGTAGAGAAGCCACGCGGCGCCACTTAGTCGGCCTGCCGACAGGATTTTTATCTTCGCTCTGTATATTTATTGTCATATGCTCATAATTATTATAACGCATAAGAGATAATAATGTCAAAAATTCAAGACTTGCAAAATCAGCAGTGTATTTGTGAATTTAGCAAAAGTTAGGTGCTATCTGCTTGGTTAGTGTTGATACCGAGATGAGGATATTTTTGAGGTATGCTGCCAGCCCCATGGAATCAAATCGTCTAGCGCGAGTGATTGTACTGGAGGAAGCCTACGCAGCTTCTTCTAATCTTAAGCTGTTATCTCCCAGTATGTTATTTATTTCTTGTGCTAATTCCGGGCAGTAGTTGGTTGTGTTTGGCAGTTCTAAGCTTACCATCTGTTCGGTAGTAAGTATGACTAGTTGGACGATGTCTTGCCCTGGGTAGCGGCTGAGGATATCTGTGACCTGACGGAGCCGTTTTTCATCTTCTTCGGCTTTATCGCTTTGGTTGATGTTGATTATTAGTTTGCGTTGTAAAGGAGGCTGGGTCACTGTTTGAGTTTCTTGGTTTTCTTCATAACTGGGCTGGTATTGGCGTGCTCGGTAGCAATTAATGTTTACTTGTTCATCTCTTAGCTTTACTGCGCCTTCTACCAGAAGGATTTTGCCTTCTTGCCACAGTTCTTTAGTGTGGCTATACACTTCAGGCCAGGCGGTAACCTCGATGCTGCCATCGAGGTCTTCCAGAGTTGCAATAATGAAGGGGCGGCTGTCTCGGGTATGAAGTTGGCGCGTTGTAGTTACCATCCCGGCGATTGTCACTATTTCTCCAACCATTTCGGTATTGATTTCACCACAGAGGGCAGTGGTAGCGTTAACCAATTTGGGGGCTACTGAAGCAAGAGGATGTTCGGAGAAATAGACCCCTAATAGCTCTCTTTCCCAATCCAGTTTCTCTTTGAGAGATGCGTCGGTGCTCTCCAAATTCAAGTTGGGAAGTGGCAGGGGCACAGTGTCGCCCCAGAGGTCAAACATGCTGGCCTGGCCTGATTCTCTCAGCCGTTGCTCTCGCTGAGCCAGGGATATGATTTGGTCGATAGCCGGGAGAAGTGCTCCGCGGGGGGCTAGACAGTCGAAGGCTCCAGCTTTAATTAAGCTCTCTATAACCTTTTTGTTAATGCTGCGCAAATCAGCACGTCGACAAAAGTCTTCAATAGATTTGAAGGTGTCTCCTTGCTGACGAGCTAGTATTATGGGCTCAATGGCTGCTGCCCCGACGTTCTTAATAGCTGTTAGGCTGAAGCGGATGGCTGCCGTCTCATCTTGCTTCTCAATAACAAAGCCGGCTTGACTCTTGTTAATGTCAGGCGGCAATACTGGGATGCCTAGACGGCGGCATTCGGCAATAGCTGAGCGAAGCCTATCTGAATTGTCAGCGTAGGTGTTTAGGAAAGCGGTTATGTACTCGATGGGGTAGTTGGCTTTGAGATAGGCAGTTTCACAGGCGATGAGGGCATAGCTTACACTGTGAGCTTTGTTGAATGCATAGCCGGCGAAAGGTTCAATTAGAGCGAAGATTTCATTAGCCAGTTCGGCAGATATTCCTTTCTTCTTGGCACCGTTTGTGAAATTTTGCCGCTCTTTCTTCATTACCGCGGGGATTTTTTTCCCCATGGCTTTGCGGAAAATATCAGCCTGCCCTAAGCTATAACCAGCCAAAGCTTGGACGATAAGAAGTACCTGGTCCTGGTAAACAATGACGCCGTAAGTTTCCTCCAGAAGTTCTTTGAGAGCAGGATGGGGATAGCGTATAGGCTCAATTCCGTGCTTTGCCTTGATGAAGGTAGGTATATGCTCCATAGGTCCGGGGCGATACAGAGCTACCATGGCTGCAATGTCATTAAATGTGTTCGGCTTGAGTTCCTTTATGTAGCGGCGCATGCCAGCGCTTTCTAATTGAAAGATACCGCTGGTTTCTCCGGAGGCGAGTAATTCAAAGGTTTTGGAGTCGTCTAGTGGAATATGCTGCAAATCTATGGAGATATCATGGTATCTGGCGATGATTTCTTTAGCTTCGGCTAAGAGTGTGAGGTTAGCCAGTCCCAGGAAATCCAGCTTGAGCAGTCCAAGGCGAGCGATGTTTTCCATGGAGAATTGGGTCATGGCTGTAGCTTGTTGATTGTCCTTGCTGGCACGTTGCAGGGGCACATATTGAGTTAAAGGCTCTCTGGATATGACTATCCCGGCGGCATGAGTGCTTGCATGGCGAGCTATTCCTTCTAGCTTCTTGGCATTATCAATCAAGTGTCGTATTGCAGCATCTTCATGGTAGACATCGTGAAGCTCTTTATTCTCTGCTAAGGCTTGGTCGAGAGTTATATTCGGTCTGAATGGAATCAGTCTGGCTACTCTGTCAACCTCGCTGTAAGGCATGCCCAGGGCTCTACCTACGTCCCTGAGAGCAGCCCTAGCGCCTAAAGTGCCGAAGGTGATGATTTGAGCTACATGGTCAGCGCCGTATTTTTGGGTGGTATAAGCGATCATTTCATCACGGCGGTCATCCTGGAAATCGAGGTCGATATCTGGCATCTCACGGCGTTCCACATTTAAGAAACGTTCGAAAACTAGCTTATGGGCCAGTGGGTCGATGTTGGTGATGCCAAGGCAGTAGAGAGCCAAGCTGGCAGCAGCGCTGCCTCGAACGCCGAAGAGAATATTTTGTTTCCTGGCGAAGGAGATGAGGTCCCAGACAACAAGAAAATAGTCAGCAAATTGTGTTTTGTTAATGACATCCAGTTCATACGTTAGCCGCTGCTCAATTTCGGGGGTAGGTGAGGGGTGGCGTTGTTTCAGTCCTTGCCAGCAAAGCTCAGCTAGATAATCATCGGCAGTTTTGCCTCTGGGTAAGTCTACTTGGGGGAGATGAGGTTTACCAAACTCCAGCTCCAGTTGACACATATCGGCAATTTCCTGGGTGTTGGCTAAGGCCTGGGGTAGGTCAGCAAATAAGTTCGCCATTTCCTCGGGGCTTTTGAGGTAGAAGAAATCGCCAGCCATCTTTAGCCTTTTTTCATCGTAGATGGAGGTGTTGGTTTGAATACAGAGGAGCAGTTCATGTGTAGGTGCATCTTCTTTATCTACATAGTGCACATCGTTAGTAGCTACCAGCGGGATAGTCAACTTGGAAGACAGAGAGAGCAGTCCCTGATTAATCTGAGCAAGCTCAGGAATGGGGTGTCTCTGGATTTCTAAGTAGTAATCGCTGAAGACCTCTTTATACCAGAGTGCTGCTGCAGCAGCGTCTTCAAGGCGACCTTGTAAAATGAGGCGAGGCAGTTCCCCCTGGGCACAGCCAGAGAAGGCGATAAGGCCCTCATTGTAATCGGCTAAGAGTTCTTTATCTACCCTTGGCTTATAATCTACCCTTGGCTTATAATAGAAGCCTTCGAGTTGGGCTTTAGTAACTAGCTGAATCAGGTTATGGTAGCCTTGCTGATTTTTGGCGAGCAGGGTCAGATGGTAGGGCTTTTTATCATTGGCGTTTCGGCTCTGGCGATTTGTTTCAGCTACATAGATTTCGCAGCCAATAATAGGCTTTATGCCTGCCTCTTTGGCTGCTACGTAGAAATCAACGATACCATGCATGGTTCCATGGTCGGTGATGGCTAGGCTGTTCATACCGAATTCTTTGGCTTTGGAAATAAGCTGGGGAATGCGGCATAAACCGTCGAGCAAGCTATACTCGGTGTGAACGTGAAGGTGGGTAAACATTGGGCTTTTTCTGGTTGGACTCGCCCTTAATTATAGCATAATGCATCCGCAGTGCATCATTGAGATTGTGAAGGAGTTTTGGAAAATTTGACATCTCAAAGACTTGCTGGCTATTATCGGCTATAACTATAACGTTAAAGGAGTGTTTACTTGTTACCCTGAGCGATAGTGAGGGGTCTCCAGATTCTTCGCTGTTGCTCAGAATGACAGGGAGGATTGCTAAAAAGGTATTCTAAGGGAGTGAAATGAAGATTACTCGAACTGCTGTTTACTGGCTATTTATATGTTGCCTGCCCCTGTTAATTATAACTAGCAATATTCGCTGGGGAGTCAGTGAGATCAAGCTCTACGAATATGGGTTTGATAAATACCATATAAGTCAGAAGACTGGTATAGATGAGGTGGAGCTAAGGATAGCGGCCCAGCATTTGATCGATTATTTTAACTTGAATGCAGACTCAGTGCAGGTGACGGTTGTTAAGGAAGGAGAGGAGTTCGAACTGTTCAATGAGCGGGAGATAGTGCATCTCCAGGATGTAAGGGATTTGATTCAGTTGGACTATTGGGTTCAGAGAGGTGTTTTGACTTTTATGGTCATCTGCGGTCTTGTGTTATTGCTGTGGTTGAAATGCAGCTGGCGGAAATTGGTCAAAGGTTTATTCTGGGGAAGCTTGGCTACCCTGGGTTTGGTGGTTGTCTTGGCTCTTTGGGCTATATTCGGCTTTGAGCGACTTTTTCTTCTTTTCCATTTGATCAGCTTTTCCAATGAGTTCTGGATACTTGACCCGGCCAAGGATTATCTAATTATGTTGTTCCCGGGGGGATTTTTCTATGACGCAGCCCTGTTTGGCTTTGGGGCAGTGGTATTGGAGGCTCTGTTTGTTTGTGGTACTGCTTTTGGTGTGTTGAAGGCAACGGGTATAGGAAGAGAAGTAAAGTGACTGGGGGGCTATTATTCAGGAGTATTCGGGGCAGGCTATAGGTGGCAACTATCGCAGCTTGTAGCGGCGCAACCATTGCATGAGCTGGCTGCGTTAGCCATAGCGGTGTAGTCGCTCGCACTAAATTTAGAATGCGAAACGAAACGAGAGAAGATTCGCTTGGCAGCATGCTGGCACTTAGGGCATGAAGCATCCTCATTAGCTTGGCTTAGAGAGCGTAATAGCTCGAATTTGGAATTACACTCCGGACAAAAATATTCGTAGATAGGCATTTTACCGCTCGCACTGCTGAGTTTAACGGATGTGTTGTCGCTAAGTCAAACTTTGTGTGTTGTCATCTACCTTTGGCTTATGCTTATCCATTAACCTTTTGATACTGAGGGTTATGCTACCTACAGCTCCTACCAGAAAGCCTAGTGGACATACGATGATTGCCATAATAAAGAAAAAAGGCTCATCCCCGCCATTCCAGAAGTCTGCACCCCAGAAGTGGATAAATAAACCATAAACGAGGTTGTGTAGAAGAACGAAGACGAAGAATCCTACAAAAGAAGCTCCTGTTAATATCAAAAATTTCTTTAGCATTTTACTCCCCCACTTTATTCTTTTTCATAGTGAATAAGTGTCCTTCTTGAGGGTTACACAATACCATTTTTTGAAGCATCACTTTGAATGTTATGTTAGGGACTAGTATAATACCTGAGATTGAGTTTGGCAAGGATGAGAGGGCGGAAGAGAAGTGTCAGTCGATAAACTAGCCCAGAAGCTTATTTCGTGGATTAGTGATACAGTTTCAGCAGCGGGAGGTAAGGGGGTGGTCGTGGGGATGAGTGGTGGGCTTGACTCTTCTGTAGCTGCGGTATTATGTCGACATGCTTTTCCTGAAGCTATTTTGGGGCTTATCCTGCCTTGCCACAGTGATGAGAAGGATAAGGAGCATGCTGAGCTTGTTGCTGGCAGGTTTAATATACCTGTTAAGGTTGTTGGCCTTGACGAGGTGTTTGAAGCTTTGGTTAAGCTTTTGCCGGGTGAGGGTTGTAATGCGGCAGCGAGAAAGCTGGCGGAAGCCAACATCAAACCTCGATTGCGGATGGTCACTATCTATTACTTCGCCAATCATCTTGGCTATCTAGTAGTGGGTGCTAGTAATAGGAGCGAGTTATCTGTTGGCTATTTTACCAAGTATGGTGATGGGGGTGTGGACCTTATGCCTTTAGGTAACCTGGTGAAGAGCCAGGTGCGTGGCTTGGCTGAGTATTTGGATATCCCTCGAGAGGTCATTGATAAGCCGCCCTCGGCAGGTTTGTGGAGTGGTCAGACAGATGAAATGGAGCTGGGATTAACCTATAGTGAGCTTGACCACTACTTGGTTACGGGTGAAGCTCGGGAGGAAACGAAGGAAAAGATTGATTCTATGATAAATAGGAGCGGCCATAAACGTTATTTCCCGCCTGCTCCTTTTATATAGACTGGTGGCCTTTAAATAGAGGTTGTGTTAGCATAGTGCCTATGCTATGCTGCCTTTAGCTGTTATAGGAGGGAAGAGATGACTACAGAGACAGAGAAGGAAAGAGCATTAGAACTGGCAATAGACCATATTAAGAAGCAATTTGGAGAAGGCTCGATTATGAAGCTAGGCGAATTCTCGGCGAAGCTGGTGGGGGATGCTATTCCTACTGGTTCATTAAGTTTGGATCTGGCTTTAGGGATAGGTGGTATTCCTCGAGGACGGGTTACCGAGATTTTCGGTAGTGAAGCTTCGGGTAAAACTACCCTTGCCCAGCATATAATTGCCGAGGCTCAAAGACTCGGCGGTTTTGTTGTCTATATAGATGTTGAGCATGCTCTTGACCCCGTCTATGCGGCTAATTGTGGAGTGAAGGTTGAAGATTTGCGCATATCTCAGCCTGATAGTGGGGAGGAGGCCTTGGGGATTACTGAAGAGTTGGTAAGAAGTGGAGCTGTGGATGTAATAATTATTGATAGCGTAGCTGCCCTGGTGCCGCGGGCTGAAATCGAGGGGGAAATGGGTGATGCTCATGTTGGCTTGCAAGCGCGATTAATGTCTCAGGCACTAAGAAAATTAGTAGCTGCGATTGGCAAATCGCGCACTGCGGTGATTTTTATTAACCAACTACGAGAGAAGATAGGCGTCATTTTTGGCAGCCCTGAAATTACTCCTGGAGGCAGGGCCTTGAAATTCTACAGTACGGTGAGGATAGATTTAAGACGGAGTGAGGCTATTAAACATGGCTCCGAGGTGGTGGGCAACCGGGTCAGGGCTAAAGTAGTTAAAAATAAAGTGGCCCCCCCATTTCGGCTTGCTGAGTTTGACATAATGTTTGGTCGTGGCATAAGTAAGGAGGGTGACCTTATTGATTTGGGTGTTAGTTTGGGATTAGTGAAGAAAACGGGCACTTTTTTTAGTTTTGGTGACATAAAACTAGGGCAGGGGCGAGAAAATGCTAAAGAGTATTTAATGCAGCATGCTGAGTTAGCTTTGGAGATAGAGCGTGAGATAAGAGCTTTGACGATGTCCCCGTCAAGCCCGGTTGTTGAGACGGGGGAGGTTAGTGAGTAGGCCAGACGTTTGGTTGGCAAGAGGATAGAGGGGATTTATATGGGTAGTATTACGGCTCTGCGAGTGGTTGGCAATAAGAAGCGGTTTAACGTGTTTATCGACGGTTCTTTTTCTTTTGCCATAGATAAAGAGGTGGTAGTAGGACGTGGCTTGCAGGTTGGTCAGCACTTGTCTGCAGACCAGATTGAAGAACTAATACAGGCTAACCTTTTTCAAAGATGTTTTGAGGCTGCCTTGCATTATCTCAGCTATCGGTCTAGAAGTGAGGCTGAGGTGAGACAGCGACTATATCGGCATGGTTTTAGTGATGATGTGGTGAATAAAACTATACCTGAGTTAAAGGAGCGGAAACTGATTGATGATGCAGCTTTTGCGCAGTTTTGGAAGGACAATCGCCTGTTGTTCAACCCACGAAGCCGACGGTTAATAAAACTTGAATTGAGGCGAAAGGGCATAGCTGCTGAAACGGCAGATGAAATAGCAGGGGATTTAGATGATGAGATTAGTGCTTATGAGGCAGGGCTGAAGAAAGCTCATGGTTTGGCTACTTTAGATTATAGTGAATTCCGTCGCCGCCTATTTGGTTATCTCAGGCGGCGGGGCTTTAGTTACGAGGTTATTAATCAGGTTGTGGCACGTTTGTGGCAAGAGCAACAAACTGCCTCTGTATAACGTTTTTATAGAGGTCATTCGTTTGACACTAGTTCTGCAAAGGATTAGTATTAAATCAAAAAGATAATTTAGTCAGGTTTGTCATATGTGGTGTTTTAAGAAAGTGAGGCAACTAAATGGCTTATTCAGTTTTATACTTTGTTGTAGTTGGACTGGTTCTTATTCTGGGTCTACTTCTTGGCTATTTTGCCAGACAGATATTAGCCAATCAGCAACTTCGTGGTGCTCAGACTGAGGCAAAAAAATTATTAGCGGAGGCAACAGTTAAGCATGAAGACATGCTTGCTAAGGCCAGAGAAGAGGCGGTTAAGGTTAGACAGGCTGCAGAGGCTGACAGTCGTGAGCGCCGCTATGAATTGCAGAGGCTGGAAAGGCGTTTTAACCAGAAAGAAGAGAGGCTGGATCGGAAACTGGAATCTGTAGAGCGCCGTGAACAGAGTTTAGCCGCTCGTGAGAAGGAAGTTGAGGATATAAATGTCCAGCTGGAAGAGATACGAAGTAAGCAGCTACATCAACTCGAACTTGTCTCGGGGATGTCGAGTGAGGATGCAAAGCAGCAACTGCTTCAGGCTGTAGAGTTAGAGATTGGTGAAGAAGCATCACGGCGAGTCAGGGAATGGGAAGAGCGAATAAAGGATGAAGTTGATGGTAAGGCTCGCGAAATTCTGGCTACGACTATCCAGCGTTGTGCTACTGATGTAGTATCGGAGACGACCGTATCTGTTGTCCCTTTGCCCAGTGATGATATGAAGGGGCGACTTATTGGTCGTGAGGGGCGCAACATTCGAGCTCTGGAGCAGGCTACTGGCGTTGACCTTATCATTGATGATACCCCAGAAGCGGTGACTATTTCTAGCTTCGACTCAGTGAGGCGGGAAGTAGCTAGAGTGGCTTTGAACAACCTTATTCTCGATGGACGCATTCACCCAGCGCGAATTGAGGAAGTAGTGGAAAGGGCTAAAAGCGAAGTTGAAGCTACAATTCGCAATGAAGGGGAGCAGGCGGCTCGCCAGGCCGGGGTGCAAGGGTTGCATCAGGAGTTAATCAAGTTGCTTGGCAGACTTAAGTTTCGGACTAGCTATGGTCAGAATGTGTTAACTCATAGCCTTGAGGTCATGCATCTGGCTGGGATGCTGGCTGCTGAGATTGGTTTCGATGTGGGACAGGCGAAGAAAGCTGGTTTGCTTCATGATATAGGTAAAGCGGTGGATCATGAAGTGGAAGGTCCCCATGCTACAATAGGTGCTGATTTGGTTCGGCAATGGGATAAATCGCCTGAAATAGCTCAGGCTATCGAAGAACACCACGGTGAAGCTAATACAACCAGTGCCCTTGGCTTTATTATTGCTACTGCTGATGCTATAAGTGGCTCGAGGTTGGGAGCCCGGAGGGAGTCTATAGAGCAGTATCTGAAGCGTATTGAAGCCTTGGAAAATGTGGCTGATGGCTTTCCCGGGGTTGAAAAGGCTTTTGCTATTCAAGCCGGGCGTGAAGTACGTATTTTGGTTAAACCAGAGCAGGTAGATGACCTTGGAGCTATGAGGCTGGCTCGGGATATCGTAAAGAAAATAGAGGAGACTCTGGACTATCCGGGTCAAATAAAGGTGACTGTGATGCGGGAGACCAGGGCTGTGGACTATGCCAAGTAAGTATTGTGAGGAAAAATATTGCGTATATTAATGATAGGTGACGTTGTAGGTAAGCCTGGCAGGAGCGCAGTGAAACAACTTCTACCAGGCTTGCTTCGTGAATACGGGATTGACCTAGTGATAGCCAATGGTGAAAATTCTGCCGGTGGCTTGGGTGTTACATTGGCTACAGCACAGGAGCTTTTTGATTATGGTGTCGACGTAATAACTACCGGCAACCATGTATGGGCGAAGAGAGAGATTATCCCTTATCTTGATGGCGAATTGCCTATTCTCCGCCCTTTAAATTATCCACCAGGAGCTCCGGGTCGTGGTTTCTTGTTAATTGAACATGTCTTGGTAGTTAATTTGATGGGGCGTGTTTTTATGGGCGAAATCGATTGCCCGTTTCGAGCTATGGATTACCTCCTCTCGGAAATCGAGACTAAACCTAAGGTTATCATTGTTGATTTCCATGCTGAAGCTACCTCAGAGAAGGTGGCTATGGGGAGGTATCTTGATGGTCGGATCAGTGCGTTGCTTGGTACGCATACGCATGTAGGCACGGCAGATGCTTGCATATTACCTGGCGGTACTGCTTATGTCACTGATGTAGGCATGGTTGGCCCTGTGGATTCAATTATAGGTGATGATGCTGAAGCAGTAATTCATAGCTTTCTCACTAAGATGCCTCACCGCTTTTCGATAGGTAAAGGAAGGGCTATTTTCGATGCTATGCTAGTCGAAGTGGATGAAGCTAGTGGTAGGGCAATAAATATACAGCGGATTCGGCGCCAGGAGGAGCAGTAGCAAATGAAAGCTGACCTCCATTTACATACTACTGCTTCTGATGGACGGCTGAAGCCAGAGGAGATTGTCCATTTAGCGGTGGAAGCTGGACTTGATGTCATTGCAATTACCGACCATGATACTGTAGATGGTATTGCTCCGGCTTTAGCTGCTGCTGAGGCTTTTCCTTCGCTTACAGTTATCCCTGGTGTGGAAGTTAATACCGATGTGCCTGATGGTGAGGTACATGTTTTGGGCTATTTTATTGATTACACTGAGCAAAAATTAGCTGCTGGTTTGCAGAGATTGCGTGATTCGAGACAGAGGCGAGCACAAAAGATGATTGCTAAGCTCAGTAGCTTGGGCCTGGATATTCAATGGCAGCGAGTGCAGGAGCTAGCCCAAGGCGGTTCTATATGTCGGCCTCACATAGCTCAGGCTTTGTTGGAGAAGGGCTATGTTAGCACGGAGAGGGAAGCCTTTGACAGATATATCGGCCATGGTGGTCCTGCGCATGTGGAACGTGAGAAGCTGCTTCCAGTGGAAGCGGTAAAGCTAATTGTTGATGCTCGAGGCTTGCCTGTTCTGGCTCACCCGGCAGACATTAATGACCTAGATGAGCTTGTGCCCAAATTAAAGGCAGCTGGTTTAGTTGGTATTGAAGTGTACTATTGTGACTATGCTCCAGATGTAATCGACAGGCTGCTAAAAATTGCTGGGCAGTATGGGCTTGTTCCTACGGGAGGCACTGATTATCATGCCTTTGGCTATAGCTCAGAGATTATGATTGGTGAAGCACTTGCTCCGCAGCAGTCAGTGGAGCAGTTATTTGCTCTAGTTGACAAGCGCAGCTTGGAACTGATAAAACGGCATTAGTATCAACCAGGGGATTTAGCAAGAAGCATGCGATGTGCTAAGCATCCGAAGGTGGAAACAAACCTTACCTGTGGGAAGTGCGGCAAGCTTATTTGCCCTAAGTGTTTGGTTCAGACCGATGTAGGAATGCGCTGTCCAGAATGCGCTAATTTAAAGTCTCTGCCTACTTATCAAGTTTCCCCAATGTATTACCTCAGGGCTGTAGGGGCTGGTATTGGCATTGCTCTCGCTTGTGGATTCGTCTGGTTGGGGATATATTATGTTCCGCTGCCCTTCATATTCTTTTTTCGGCTTTTTATAGCCGCTGGCGCAGGTTATGCTATTGGGGAAGTCGTCAGCCTCTCGGTTAATCGCAAGCGTGGTACTGGCCTGGCAATTATCAGCGGTCTCAGTGCTGCTTTAAGTTTTGCTATTGCTAATGTGATTTTTACCTCGGTAGGACTTAATCTTTGGGGTTTACTTGTTTTGGCGATAGCCGTTTTTATGGCAGCGATTCGAATCCGCTAGTTTTTATGCTAAAATAACCAGCGTTTTAGAAAATTTAGAAAATAGGGAACTAAGAAAGGAGAAATATGGAAGCGTCTCGTGAAATTTTCTGGAATATAGGCATTGGGCCCTTCATCCTGTATCCGGTGGCGGCAGTTGCGATAGCGATTCTTATTTATGCTATATACCGGCGCTGTCTCTTGTGGGCGGTTGGTAAGCCTGACAATAGATTTGATGACTTAGGTAAAAGGATATGGAGCTTCATAGTTACCGGTGTGGTTGATGGCCTGTTTCACAGGCGGTTTTTCCGTGAGCCTTACCCGGGTATAATGCATTTCCTCATCTTTGCTGGCTGCGGTTTGTTCCTGCTGGGAGCGTTCTTGGATTTCATCAGCCATTATTTCTTTCACTTCATGCATGGCGGTGTTTACCTTGGCCTGGGTATGGCTGTGGATATCGGTGGGGTGTTTGTTCTCATCGGTGTCATCATGGCAGTAGTGCGTCGTTATATTCAGAAGCCAGAAAGACTAAACACTATATTAGATGATGCTATTGTCTTGAGTTTGATTTTTGTTGTGGTAGTTACCGGATTTTTCCTCGAAGGCTTCCGCATGATTGCGGCTACTCCTGAGGGCTTATCGCAGCCTGAATTTTACAGTCACCCCGAGTGGTCAATGTGGTCCTTCGGGGGTTATTGGATAGCTGGCTTGTTTGCTGGTTTGGCTGAGGGCACCAGAATAGCCTGGTACACCGGCTTATGGTGGTTTCATGTGGCTTTGTCCGTAGGTGCTGTGATTTATGTATGTCTCTCGTTTGACAGGCTGACTCACATTCTGGTGTCTCCAGTTAATGTTTTCTTCAAGTCGCTTCGACCTAAAGGGGCATTGGTGCCTATTAATATTGAGGAAGCTGAGACATTTGGTGTCGGTAAGATTGAGGATTTTACCTGGAAGCAGTTGCTGGATTTAGATGCCTGCACTGACTGCGGTAGGTGTCAGGATAGATGCCCGGCTTATCTTAGTGGCAAGCCTTTGTCTCCACGAAAAGTAATACAGGACCTGAAGACTCATTTGCTTGAGAGAAGTGATGTTTTGCTGGCTGCAAAGAGGGCTAATCCTGGAAATGGTAACGGTGGAGATGCGGCCAAGGCCATGCTTGGTGAGGTGATAACTGAGGATGAGCTTTGGTCATGTACCACCTGCCGTGCTTGTATGGAAATATGTCCCGTCTTTGTTGAGCATATTGATAAAATTGTTGACATGCGACGCAATATGGTCTTGGAACAGGCTAGCATGCCAGAGACTGGCGAGGCTGTCTTGAGATGCATTGAAACCAGAGGACATAGCTGTAGAGGTACCACATATACCAGAACTGACTGGGCTAATGGGCTGGATGTCAAGCTTTTGTCTGAAGATGCCAATGTTGACCTTGTATATTTTGTAGGTTGCGCTGCGGCTTTAGAAGACAGGAGCATGAAGGTGGCTATAGCCTTTGCGAAGATATTAAAGGCGGCTGGAGTCAACTTTGCCATACTTGGTCCAGAGGAAACTTGCTGTGGCGAGCCGGCCAGAAGGCTGGGCAACGAATACCTGTTCCAGATGCAAGCCATGAAGAATATTGAGATGCTGAAGGGCTATAACGTGAAGAAGATAGTCACTGCCTGTCCTCATTGCTTTAACACACTTAAGAATGAGTATCCTCAGTTTGACGGAGAATTTGAGGTTATCCATCATACTGAGCTTATCGCTGACCTGCTGAAGCAAGGTAAGATTAAGCCATCTCCTCTGGGCGATGGTAAGTTGACTTACCATGATTCTTGCTACTTAGGCAGGCATAATGATATCTATAATCAGCCGAGACAGGTGTTGAGTAGCATCTCTCAATCCAAGCTGTTGGAGATGAAGCAGTCTCGAAGGAATGGATTTTGCTGTGGTGGTGGAGGCGGACGCTACTGGATGGAGGAGCGTATTGGCCAGCGGATTAGTGAGATGCGCATTGACCAGGTGGTAGAGACTGGGGCTGATGTTGTGGCTACAGCTTGCCCTTATTGCTTGCAGATGTTTGAAGACGCTATAAAGGCTAAAGAGGTAGAGGAATCCTTAAAGGCTTTAGATATCGCTGAGCTTCTGGCGGCACAACTGGATAAAGGTAGCACTGAATAGGCCAGAGTCTCTATTGTCTGAAAAGCGGGTTTAACTCTGTTTGCGTAGAAGGTTTATATATTTAGATAAAGGAGATTAAAAAATGTGGGATGCTTTGAAGTGTAACTTTTGCGGCGATTGCCTGGTGAAATGTCTCTATGTCGATTATGATAAGGACAGGGCTGTGTCCGAAATTAAGTTGCTCATGGAGGGCAAAAAGGCTGATATCCTGAGTCAGTGCATCACCTGCTGTGCTTGCAGGGAATATTGCCCTACAGGAGCCGACCCCTATGACCTCATCTTGAGGATGCAGGAAAAGACAGGAGCTTTTCCCATAAGCGAGGATGCATTAGCTCAGTTCGACAGCGTCTTTAATATCCCAAGTGAGCTAATACCAGGTGAGCCTGACAAACCCGTCCTCTCCCTGTGCACTATGGAAAGGATGATACCTGAGGGTGCTCTCGATGGCCAGCTATTTAAGGGCATGGCCATAGTCAAGGGTGGAGATTATTTCTGCCTTATTGGCTACGTGCATGTTGCCAAGGAGAGTCCTATTGAGAAGAATGCACAGAAGTTCATCGACAAGATGGCGAGCTTGGGTAGGGACATCGTGTTTCTCCATGATGACTGCTATGCGATGGTGCATGCCAAGGTTAAGGACTATGGCATCACTGTCCCCTTTAAATACATGCATCTCTTTGAATATCTGCGCAACTATCTCAGAGACCACCAGAGCGGCATCACCAAGCTGAACAAGAAGGTCGCTTACCAGCGTCCTTGTGCCTCAAGGTACACTCCTGAGAAAGATGTCTTCCTCGACGAGATTTTTGAGCTTATCGGCGTGGAGCGACCACCGAGGAAGTATGAGCGTGAGACTGCCTTCTGTTGCACGGGGGCAATAATCAATGTCAACCGGGAGCGGGCTATTGAGATACAGGCGAAGAATATCGATGATGCCATTGCGTGTGGCGCCGATGCCATAATAACCCTTTGCCCTATGTGTGATCGTGTGCTAAGACGGCCGACCACCGCACGTGGACTGAAGAAGATTTTCATAACTGACCTTTGCCGCATGGCCCTGGGTGAGAAACCCTGGCCGGAATAGTTCGGCTAGCTTTAGCTTTTTTGCTGAATCCAATCCACATGTAGTGTGGTCTTCTAAGGCCGCCTGGGGCAGGTTGACGGGGCAGGGCTTTAGCCCTGCACTACATGTTTTTATTGAATCCAAATCACCAAAAAGATATTTGAAATTTTGAGCTTTGGTCATTCGAATTTGTTTAGGGTTTAGAAATTAGGATTTAGGATTTACCCTCTATCTCCTTTAGGTGTCCCCAGATGGCTTTATCAGTTTATTTATCTCTCGATGATAGCGACGACGGGCAGGTGGTCAGAGGCAGTGGTTACAGGTACCTGAACGTCGTTTACTTTCAGGTCTGGCGATACCCAGATGTAATCGATGCGTTTTTGGGGGTTGTCTGAGGGGCTAGTGCATGCTGGAGTGCCTCCTACTACTGCTGCCGCATCCACAAGTCCAGCCTGCTGCAACATTTTTATTTCCGGGTCATGTGGTTCGCCGTTAAGGTCTCCTAATAGTACCGTGAAGCTGGCATTGTTCCAGAAGTCAATGATGGCCGCGGACTGGAGCAAGCGGATATCTGCATCCCCCTTTCGAGCGACTGTTGCCGGGTGATGAAAGTGGGTGGCGATAACCTGGAGTTGGGTGCCATTGCCCATGTCTATCGTTGCCGAAGTAAAGCCTCGTAATAGGGGCAGGTCACGCGGAGGCAGGTCATGCTGGGTGTATCCTACGATAGGGTATCGGCTCAAGATAGCATTGCCCCAGAGTGGGCCTGTCGTTGGCCCAAAAACGTAAGACATATCCAACCGCTGAGATAGCCATGTCAGCATGTCGATTCGGCCATTGACTACCCAGCCTCTAGATACTTCTTGTAGCGCCACGATATCGGCGTCGCTATCCTCGATGACCTGAGCGATGGCTTCCATGTCCAGGTGCCCCTTTATGTTGAAGCCATTGTGCAGGTTGTAGTCCATTACCCGTATTGGGAAGCCTTTGTCAGGGGCTGCTGCTGGTGACTGCCAGCTGATTGCACTAGCCAGGGGTAGTATTAAGAGGAGCAGCGCTACCACTGGGACTGCCAATGCCTTGGGGTCGACTTTTATCTCTCGGCGTGCGGCAACTGGTGTACCCAGTGCGCAGATTGCTATGATGAATGCAGCTATGGGTTCCAGCATGGTGTTGGTATACGGCAGACTAATATCGTAGACGGCATAATAGGCAAGGAGAAATACCAGTAACAGGACCATGCCCAAGCCATTGGCCAAGGCGATGCCAGAACGCCCTGTCTTTTCGCTGCTGGCTGCAATACCAATCAACACCAGCACTATAAGCATTGACAACAGCACCTGTCCGATTAGCAGCAGCACGGCGGTTGATACTGCTGCTCCTTGGTGAGATAATGCCAGGACTGCAACCAGACCAATGCCAGAAGCTAATGCCCAGAGCCACAAGTTGCGTTGCATCTTAAGGAGGAGCCATGTAGCTGCAGCTAGACCCATCAACTGGGCTAATAGCGTCCACCCGAAGGCTATCGGCAATGACCAACTGGTTAGCGTTGCCACAAGGGGTATGTTCTGGAAGACTACGAGCTGGAGGAATAGGAAAGGTCCAATGGCTAGCCAGGTTAGCGATCTAGGCATGGAGATTCCACCAGCTTCCGTGGTGGGTGGCGCAGTTAAGCTTGCCTTGCTTGTCCTTAACATGCCTGCCAGCAATATCCATTGAATCGCTATCAGCAGCACTGTCAGTAGTATAGGTAGTAGGCTTATCTGCCAACTTATGTCGTATGTATTGAAAGCGCCATTGATAGCGGTGTCCAGAGCTAGTCCTACCAGCAGTCCCAGGGCGAAGCGAGAAATGGCTGGGCCACCGCGGAGCCGTGCGTTGTCGAGGCAAGTTGGCAGAAAGATGATGAACAGTGCTGTTCCTGCCATAGCTAGAGCTAAATTGAATAGTGGCTCTTCCCACCAAACTTGCATGCACAGTCTTAATAGCCCCACCCCGCCAGCAGTGGCGACTATAAGGTAGCGGTCACCTGATAGCTTGCGCAATGGGCCGGCAAGGAAAGCCGTGAGAAATACCAGAAACCCAACTATACCAAGCTGTACTGCGCCCCAGCCCATCTGCCCCCCTAACACCCAGAATAGTCCTGGCACCAGCACCCTCAGTGTCTGCATACCGAGTAGGACTGTCAATGCTGTAATGACTAGCTCGGTCAATAGGGGTCGAGCTGCCAGCCATCCGTTGAGTGTAGTTGCTCTTTTATTTGCTGTCGCAGCCTGTGGTGTATTTTGCATTGTTTCTCCTTTTGCAGGCACAGCTCCTTCCAAGATGGTTAATAGGTACCCCCCATTTCAACTCTGGTTTGGTCTATTTCCCGTACTTGTCGCCTTGGTATGATACGGCCGTAGGGTCTGACTGTCAAGGATTTTATTTCCTGAATACGCAATACTCAGCCATTTTTCAGCCGAACGTGGTAAACTATAATCAGAAAAAGAACAAGGCATGGGAAGCCTGACCAGGTTGCATTGAGTAGGCTCTTATGCAAACAATCTAGATGGGTTGAGTATTAGAAGCAAGTCCTGCCTTTGGATTTAGGAGAGGATGAGTTGTTACTTGAACTAAGAGTCAAAGATTTCGGTATCATCGAGGAGATGAATTGGAGCTTGGGTCACGGGTTAAATGTTATTACCGGTGAGACGGGCGCAGGGAAATCTTTGGTGGTTGATGCAGTGGAGGCACTGTTAGCCGGTAAGCTGGATGAGGAAGCTATCCGCTATGGAGCTAATGAAGCTCAAATTGAAGGGGTTTTTGTCCTCCCTCAAGATGAGCACATTCTACAGCTTAGAGAGCTTTTAACCGAGAAGGGTTTGAAGGCCGATGAAGAAACTTTGGTTATGAATTGCGAGCTTCGAAGGCAGGGACGTAGTATTGCCCGGGTGAACGGGCATGCAGTACCTAAGGGGATTCTGAACCAGCTCGGTCGTTTGTTAGTCGATATCCATGGTCAGAGCGAGCATTTATCTCTCCTTGATAAGAAATATCATCTTGATTTCCTGGATTCCTATGCTCATACCCTGGACCTGAGGCATAGCTTCAGCGCCAAGGCCATGGAACTCTACAAGGCGGAACAAGAACTCAAGATGCTGGCCGAAGAGGAAAAAGACCTGGCTCGCCGGGAGGAATTCCTGCGTTTTCAGCTAGATGAGATAAGACGGGCTAAATTGCGGGAAGGGGAGGAGGAAGAGCTTGAAAAAGAACAGAATACCCTCGCCTTCAGCGAGGAGCTGAAAGCATTTTCCTATGACGCCTACCAGGCTTTGTCTAAGGAGGATGCAGTAGGTCCTTCAGCCCCGGCTTTGGACAAGTTGAACGAAGCGGTTCGAGCGATGAAAAAACTAGTTGACCTCGACCCCACTCTCAAGCAGCAACTGAGCTTCATGGAGGAGACCGTGTGGGGGCTCGAAGAGGTAGCGCGAGATATTCATTCCTATAGCGAGGGACTAGAGTACGACCCCAAACGGCTTGAAGAAATAGAAATACGGTTGGAGCTCATTAGAAGCCTGAAAAAGAAGTATGGGCAAACCATTACTGAGGTTCTTGATTACCTGGCAAAGGCAGAAAGAGAATTGGAAGGGATTTCACATTCTTCTGAAAGGCGTGCTCAACTTGAGGAGATGCGTTCTTGTCTCAAAGAGGAAATGGGGCAGGTAGCCTCTGAGCTTTCGAAGACGCGTTCTCAGGCAGCGAGGAAGTTGGTGACTGAAGTAAAGAAAGAGCTTCAGGACTTAAACATGTCTCAGGTTGAATTTGAAGTATCCATAGCTCAAGAGCAAGCTCAAGAAGGTATTCCGTTTCCTGATGGAGAAAGTTATGCCTTCAATAATGAGGGAGTTGATAGCGTAGAGTTCATTGCTTCGACTAACCCCGGAGAACCGCTTAAGCCTCTGGCTAGAATTGCCTCCACCGGGGAAATCTCACGCTTCACGCTGGCACTGAAGGGAGTCCTTTCTGAAGCTGATAATATCCCGGTGCTTATTTTTGATGAGATTGATATTGGTGTTGGCGGTAGGAGTGGCGAAGTAATAGGCAAAAAGCTTTGGGCTTTAGCCCGGAAGCACCAGGTGATTTGCGTTACTCATCTCCCCCAGCTCGCTGCCTTTGCCGATGCACACTATAATGTTCGCAAGGACGGCTCTGGTGCTCGAACTTTAAGCACGCTCGAGGCTCTTCAAGGCAAGTCTCGGATTGAGGAACTCGCTATTATGCTTGCTGGTCCTCAATATACTGAGACTTCCATGAATAATGCCCGTGAGCTTGTGCAAAAGGCAGATACCTGGAAAGAAGCCTATCTCAAAGGAAGTTAAGCCTGCCGCTATCGGTGCTCTTATCCTGGGCAGTGCTTGGGAAACCTGTATTTTCATTTGATGGAGATTGCAAAGACCTTCTGCTCAGCGAAGACCTCCTCCCATGACCTCTTATAGGTCAATGTTACCTCGGTTTTGCCCTTCTTTACTCCTTGGAAGGTGAAACTCTGTTTGCCTCCCACACCAGTCATGCCAGGTTCGGTCTTGGCGGGCTTAAATTCGTCTTGTACCAGCCTGAGGAGGCTTTCGTCAAAATCTGCTTGCCATTCGTAACCTGTTGTTGGGTTTGATTCAAGAGTTATGATGAACTGTTCGCCAACCCCTAGTTCAATATCCTGGCTGGGGTCGGTGTACTCTTTCGGCTGCTCGGATACACAACCGATGACTGAACCACCCAGCAAAACCGATGCCGTCACCAAAATTATTAGTCTATTCATGCTACCTGCTTCCTCCCTGACTGTCTTTATATTGGTTTATTCCTCAATTACACACTGTGTCACGGGGCAGACATCCGGTGCAAGATTGATTTGGATGGTCTGGCTCCGCGGGTAGGATTCGAACCTACGACCAAGCGGTTAACAGCCGCCCGCTCTACCACTGAGCTACCGCGGAACATGGCCGGGCAACCACGTTTTGATATTATAGCATTGCGTATCTGCAGAGACAACAAGCCGGCGTAAAAATGTCAGTTTATGTATTACCCCTGCGTGCAGGCCATTTTGAAGAGTTTTAAGTCTGGTCCAGTGAATTTTTTATGGCATGACGCCGTGTCTCATCACAGGTGAAGGCGTTTGAGAACGTCGACCCAACGCCAGGTCCAGGGCGCGGATGATTCTAGGCCTGGTCTCACGGGGGTCGATGACCTCATCGATATTGAAATGGCCTGCAGCCGGATAGGGTCCGCAGTATTTCTTATAATCCTCTTCCAGTTGCTTTTGAAGAGCCTCTGGATTATCGGAGGCTGCTAACTGTGCGCCGTAGGCTGCCATAACTCCGCTCTCTGCAGGGATAGAGCCGAAATCTGCTGTAGGCCAGGCTAAAGTAAGGGTCTGATTGGCTCCGTACCCGCACATGGCGGAGCCTCCGAAGCCGAATGCCTTGCGGATGACTACGGTAATTTTGGGCACATCGGCCCAGGCCAATGCATAGGCTACGGATAAGCCATACCGCAGGGCTCCTTCTTGCTCTGACTGAGGGCCTGTCATCACCCCAGGGACGTCGACCAAAAAGACCAGAGGGATGTGGTAAGCTGCACACAGGTCGACGAAGTGGCGCTCCTTTTGACCTGCTTTGGCGGTGATGGCACCGGCATAGACCAGGGGCTGGTTAGCTATAATGCCTACCGGGTGTCCGTTCATTCGGGCCAGGCCTGTGATAAGCATAGGGGCAAAGAGTGGCTTGATCTCGAAGAAGCTGTCTCTATCTATAATGCAGTTGATGATGCGCTTCATATCATAGACCTGGCGCGGATTGTCGCCTGGAAGGATATCCAGTATCTCGTCATCTTTTCTCTCCGGGTCATCATCGGAGGGTATCGATGGTGGATATTCCCATGCGTTGCTCGGCAAGTATGAGAGGTAACGTTTGGCCATGAGTATGGCATCTTTGTCGTCTTCAGCAGGATTATCGGCGACTCCTGATATGACACAGTGAACCTCCACTCCTCCCAGTTCTTCTTTGGTTACCTTTTCTCCTGTAGCACTTAGTACTACCGGTGGACCTCCTGCTGCCATCATCCCTGTGCCCTTGACCATAATGATAAACTCAAGGAGGCTGCCTACCAGTGAGGAATCACCGGCACAGGGTCCCATGACCACACCCACCTGGGGGGCAATGCCAGACATCTTGGAAATCGCGAGGAAGTGAAAGACGGCTGGCAGCCCCTCTCCGATGAACTCCTCGGCTCTGGCGCCGGCGCCATCGAGCAGCCACACGAGGGGCACCCGTTCCTGGGTGGCGATTCCTACCATTCGCACATTTTTCATAGCGTGGGTCATTCCAACCGACCCTCCTAAGACGGTGAAGTCCTCTGCAATGACGCCGGCCCTTCGACCATCGATGCGACCGAACCCTGTTATAACAGCATCTGCTGGAGCAATCCTGTCGGCCATCTCCGCACGATGGCTCTGGTGAGTTGCCAGCATGCCGTATTCTTGGAAAGTGCCCGGGTCCATGAGCAACTTGATACGCTCACGGGCAGTGAGCTTCCCCTGCTGATGCTGACGTTGAACCTTTTCGGGCCCTCCCATCTGCAATGCTTGATGTTTCCGCTGCCTCAGCTCTTCCAGTTCTTTTTCAAAAGGCATTTTTATAATCTCCTTAGGCATTACTTAGGGCTATCACTCCCCCATGGGAGGCGCTTGCCCTCTGGAGTGTATCGATAGAAACCCTTTCCTGCCTTTCGACCCAGGCGTCCGTCTTTCACCATTTGTGGGATAAGGTCGGAATGGGACACCAGATTATCCAGCCCCAGCGCTGCCATCGTTTGCCCTATTATGACCTGCGTGTCTAATCCTGAATTGTCTGCGATTACGAAGGGTCCGACATTCCACCCGTAACCTAATTCCATGCCTACATCAATGTCCTCAGGGGTTGCCACCCCATTGGCTACCAGGTCTACCGCCTCCTTGAAAGCTGCCGAGAAGATACGATTCATCACGAAACCAGGAATGTCTTTCTGTACGCGAACTGGGGTCTTACCTAGAGATTTAACGAAATCTACCCCCCGCTCGAAGACCTCTGGAGAAGTTTTCTCTCCTTTTATTACCTCTACCAGTCCCATGAGAGGGACAGGTCCAAAAAAGTGCAGGCCCAGTACTCTCTCTGGGTGCTTCGTTGTCTGGGCGATGTGGGTGGGTGGGATGAAGGAGCTGTTACTGGCCAGGGGAGTTTCGGGGGAGGCCAAGTGATCGAGTTCCCCAAATAGCTCCAACTTGAGGTCCACTGTCTCCAAGGCGGCCTCGATTACCCATTGCACTCTGGCAGCACTGCTGAGATCCCTTTCAAATATTATCCGTTCGAAAACTGTTTGTGGTGAGTCCTTGAGGAGTCCCTTGCTTTCTAGTCTTCCCAGAGACCACTGAATTTCACTCCTGGCCCTGTCCAGTGCTTCGGCCTTTATATCCATCAGGTACACCTTGTAACCTGCCTGGGCGCATACCTGCCCAATACCGGAACCCATGTATCCGGCACCTACGACTAAGACGCTTTCCATTTTTACCTCCTGGCTGTTGCTTTGGTTTTCCTTATTTAGTTTATTCCGAAAATGGATTCTCATACTTTGGGGTGGATTGGAGCATCCGCTCCAATCATGCCTAGAGCAGATGCTCTAGGCTACCCCTATTTTCATGATTCGTTGGTGGGCATATGCCCATGTCTGTTTTTTACAATACGGTGGGCCAAGCTTGCAGGTATTTCTTACTTATAAAACCTCTACCACTGCTGCCGCGCAGGATATCCAGTGATTTGTTAATGAACTCCCTCGTGTCCCGCGGTTCTATGACGTCATCAATAAAGTGTCTGGCTGCAGCTTTCCAGGGGGCGTTTTGGTATTCCCATTCTTTGATGAGCCTTTCTCTTTCTGCTTGTGGGTCCTTGGCTGCCTGTACCATGGGACCATATACCACATTTATGCCAGTCTGGGGTGACATAAAGCTGATGTCAGCAGTGGGCCAGGCAACTAGAAAATCAGAGCCGCAGTTAGTACCGGCCATATTGGAGTAGGCCATGCCATAGCTCTTACGTATTACTATGGATATTTTCGGCACGGTGGAGAGAGCCAGCGCTTCCATCCATACCATGATTCTACCTGGCATCTTTCGCTTCTCAGCCTCTAGGCCCACGAAGAAGCCGGGAGTATCATGCAGGAAAATGAGAGGTATGTTGAAGGAGTCGCATAACACAATGAAGCTGGCGGCTTTTTCGCAGGCGCCAGGCCCACCAGCGCCGGCAAAGAACAAAGGTTGGTTGGCTATAATCCCTACAGTCCTACCGTTCATCCTGGCGAGGCAGGTAATGAGGCTCTGGTCATAGTAGGGTTTGATAGTGAAGTATTTGCCGTCGTCAACTATAGCTGAGATAATTTTGTACATATCGTAGGCCCGATTAGGTGCGTCAGGAAGGATGTCCATTACCTCATCCACTTTCCTGTTTGGCGTGTCCTCAGTGGGAACATACGGTGGCTCCTCGTCGCAATTCGATGGCATATAGCTCAGGAATTCCCTGACGATGCGGAAGCAGTGTTCCTCGTCTTCAGCGAAGGCATCCACCTGCCCGGTGACCTCGGCGTGAAGTTTCCAGCCGCCGAGTTCCTCTGGAGTAATCTTTTCTCCCATTGCTAGTTCAAGTACCCTGGGCCCAGAAACAGCCATGCAGGTTCCTTTGACCATGACCACAAAGTCAGCCTTAGCTGCCATCCAGGATGGGCCGCCGAAACACTCGCCCATAATGGTGGCTACATAAGGTATCTTTCGTGGGTATTTGAGTCCTTCTATGGGGAAGGTCATAGAGCTGAGGCCATCCGAACCCATGATGTCGGGTATACGAGCTCCGCCGGCGTCACCTAGAGTAATAATGGGATACCCCTTTTCGACAGCTATTTTTGTTGTCCTGGCTTCCTTGGCAAAGGTTCCTACCCGGCCCTCGGCACCCGCCAGTACCGTATGGTCAGCGGCGCATACGACCACTGTTCTGCCATTTATCTTCCCAAAACCGGCAATGTTGCCATCGGCAGGGGTTCTGTCTTCCATGCCAGGTATGTCGGACTGGTTTAAAATGCCTACCTCTGAGAAAGTCCCCGGGTCGAGTAGCTTGTCTATCCTCTCTCTCGCGGTCAAGTGACCAAGCTTATGTTGCTTTTCTACCTTGGCTTTGCCTCCCATCTGGAGTGCCTTTTCTCTGCGTTTCCTGAGTTCTTCTAGCCCTGACTTCATATTCATTTCTATACCTCCCAGAGCTTGTGGGATATCTACTTGTCAGCTCAGTGTTTTAGGCTAATTGCTGTTGAGTCTCTGCGCCAAGTCATCTCTACTGTTTTCACGGGCTAGGCTACATGCATTCTCAGCATCAGCTCTCTATTACAAACAATTTGTCTCCGCCTTTTACCGATTGCCCTTCGGAGATGGTTACCTCGCTAATTTTTCCCGTAATTGGGGCTACTAGAGGAGTCTCCATCTTCATAGCTTCCAATATGCATAGCGTGTCGTTTTCGTTGACCTGGTCACCGACAGCGACACAAACGCTTTTTATTATGCCTGGCATCGGACTCTCAACAATTTCTTGTGCCATTCTCTGGTTCTCCTTTCATTCCTTATTCCTCTTTGCTGTCTAAATATCTAAACTTGGTCTGCCAAGGACTTGGCTATATCCATGATATAGCCGTAATCAGCGACTCCAAAGGCTGCTCACATGCTCCTGGGAATTTATTCTTATCATTTCTTAATCTCTCTGGGCTTCTGCATATTTGACCAAGGCGTACATTGCGCGAGCACACTGCTCAGGGGTGTCATAGATGGGTATCCCAGCTTCTCTCAGGGCATCGACTACGGAATCGTTATCAGTATGGCGAAAGCGCAGAGTGATTATGGGTTTATTATATTTTTTAGGTAGGGAAACAAAGAGATCGGTACCCGGGATTACTACTTTGCTCGTGTTGGGCAGGAGCCCATTAGTGCCTGTTGAAGTGGGTTTAAGACCCCAAAGCATGGGATTGACAGGGACATTCGTTATCACCCCATCAATGTAATCCAGACTGAGGAGCTTCTCTGTTATCGAAGCCTCTTCAAGAGCTGTGCGGTAGCTCCCGGCGAAGTCTACCGGATTTCTAGGGGGTGGTGCGTGTGGTGGTAATAGCTCCTTCAGGCTTCTTATGGTCTCAGCGTCAAACTCGGGAACTTCAAGCCCTAGAGAGACGCAAGCATCAGTATTGACCACGCCCTGGCCTCCGCTTCCTACGATGGCTACTCTTCTTCCCCGCGGCAAAGGTTGTCCCACAAGGGCCTCAGCTATCTCAAATGGGTGTGAAGCCTCCTGAGCTCTTATGAGACCTGCTTGTCGGCACATTCCTTCAAACACCTCTTCAGAGCCGGCAAGAGAGGCAGTGTGGGATAACGTCGCTCTAGCTCCGGCCCTGGTACTACCTCCTTTATAAATCACTATTGGTTTCTTCCTTATCGCTTCTTTAGCGACTTGAAAGAACCTCCTCCCATCCTTAAAACCCTCTATGTAGAAAACGATGACCTTTGTCTCCTCATCCTCAACCAGGTACTCCAGGTACTCGGAAGCGGTAAGGTCTGCCTGATTTCCAATACTTATGAATTTGCTCAGCCCATATCCCCTGGCAGTGGCTATTTCGGACAGGTAACCCCCAAAGGTTCCACTCTGGGAGACAAAGGCGATGGCCCCTGGCTTAGGCGCTGTCTCAAAACACAGGTTGAGCTGCCCTGCGGCGCTCCATATGCCCATACCATTTGGCCCCACAAATCTTATTCCTCCTCCTCTGGCTATTTTCACTACCTCATCTTCAAGCATCTTTCCCTTGTTTCCGGTCTCAGCAAATCCAGCGGTGATAAGGACAGCTCCTTTAACTCCTTTCTCCACGCACTCCTGCATCAGTTGGGGTGTGTTGGGAGCGGGGGCTGTTACCACTGCCAGATCGACGTGGTCAGGGATATCCAGAACGCTCTGATAGCAGCGGAGGCCAAGAATCTCGCCACCCTTAGGATTTACAGGATATATAGCTCCACTATATCCTGTTTTTAAGGGCCTTGCCACCATCTCGTATCCCCATTTGCCCGGTTTATTAGAAGCTCCTAAGATGGCGATGGATTTAGGCTTGAAGATGGGGTCGAGCTGCTCCACAATGCTCTTCAGTTCTGGTCCCCCTTATTTATCATTGCTGTACTTAAATTTGCTGCGGCTTGTTATTATACAATTATTTGGCTGCCATGGTCTATGATAAAGCAATTGCTTGGTTTGATTTCTAACTTTCCTGAGATGCGCTCAGCACTGAACTATATGACACCATATTCCTTGGACAGTGGGAGGAAAAACGTGAAAGAAGGTGTGATGTTACTAGTGTACTGAACGAGTACATCCTGTTGACTTCGCTTCTCTTTTGAGCTTATCATACAGAGTGTTGCCGTGCTTGTTATCAGGGTTAATATAATTGCATAAAGCAGAAAGGAGATTATGTGTCGTGGCTTTAAAAACAGCTAAGGAGTATATAGAGAGCTTACGTAAGCTAAATCTGGACCTGTATCTTTTTGGTGAAAAAGTAGAGAATTGGGTTGATAATCCAGTTATAAGACCTTCCATCAACTCTGTAGCAATGACCTACAAGGTTGCCCATGAGTCTAAGAATGGGGCTCTGGCAACGACTGATTCAATGCTTACAGGGGGGAAAGTAAACAGGTTTAATGCGCTGTTTAAGAGCACTGATGAACTGGTTAGTAAGGTAAAATTGCAGCGGGAACTGGGGCAGAGGACTGGTGCTTGTTTTCAGAGATGCGTTGGTATGGATGCGATAAATGCTGTTTTTAGTACTACCTATGAGGTAGACCAGAAATATGGAACAGAGTATCATCAGAGGTTTAGAGAGTGGCTGAAGTATGTCCAGGAAGGTGACCTCTGTGTCCAGGGTGCTATGACGGATGTTAAGGGTGACAGGGGGTTGAGCCCGAGTAAGCAGTCTGACCCAGACATGTTTGTGCGTGTAGTGGAGCGAAGAGGTGACGGGATTGTGGTAAGAGGTGCGAAGGCAAACCAAACGGGTACTGCAAACTCGCATGAAATGCTTATCATGCCAACACTCAGGATGCGTGAGGGCGATGAGGACTATGCTTTAAGCTGTGCCATACCAACAGATGCAAAAGGTGTGCACCTTATCTATGGTAGGCAGTCCTGCGATAAGCGCAAGCTTGAAGGCGGCGATATTGATGTTGGCAATTACGGCTTTGGCGGGCAGGAGACATTGACTATCTTGGAAGATGTCTTTGTCCCTTGGGAAAGGGTTTTCATGTGTGGGGAATGTGATTTTTCCATTATGATGGTGGAGAGATTTGCTACTTATCACAGACAGAGCTATGGTGGCTGTAAACCGGGGATTGGTGATGTGCTTATCGGAGCCACGGCCTCAATGGCTGAATATAATGGTGTGTCCAGAGCCCCCCATATTAGAGAGAAGATTGGAGAGATGATTCACCTTGCTGAGACAATACATGCCTGTGGATTGGCTTGCTCCTATGAGGGGTGGAAAACAATGGCTGGCAACTACCAGAGTAATATACTTTTGGCTAATGTATGTAAACACAATGTGACCAGGTTTCCCTATGAGCTGTGCCGGCTCGCTGAGGATATAGCCGGCGGGCTTCTGGTAACACTGCCCTCTGAAAAGGACCTCAGGCACCCTGTGCTCGGCAAATACATTGAAAAGTACCTGAAGGGAGTGGCTGATGTGCCTGCGGAGGAGCGAATTCGCATGCTGACGCTTATTCACAGCATGACCTTTGGTACAACGGCTCCTAGTTATCGGACGGAGTCGATGCATGGAGCAGGGTCACCTCAGGCACAGAAGATTATGATCGAACGCCAGACAGATATGGATTACAAAAAGAAGCTTGCCCGCAGTCTGGCTGGCATTGACGAGAGAGAAGATGTGACTGCTTGAGTTTCAATCTTGAAGGGAATAAAGTAAGCACTCGATGCACCTTTGAGATGCCATGCAGTTTCATCATTGTACGTTTTGGCTGGCTGTTCAAAATCGGATGTTCTAGCCCTACTCTGTTTTAATGTATAATAAAGGCGAGTTCACAACCAGACAAACTTTCAGAAGACGACGAAATATTTAAAGGAGAAAAGGAAATGGCTCAAAACAAAAAGGTGTTGCTGGAAGTACAAAATAAAGTTGCGACGATTACACTTAACCGACCTGAAGTTCTGAATGCTTTCGATGGAGGTATACTCGAGGGGTTAAAAGCAACAGCCGAGCATATACAACTTGCCCCTGAAATTCTAGCTGTCATAATGATCGGCGCTGGAGATCGCTCTTTTTGCGCTGGCTTAGACCTGAAAATGGCCTCTTCTGGCGAAGGTTTCGCATTCAGCCGCACAGCTCGCTCCGACTTTGAAACTCTTAGAATGGGGAAAGATGTTTTCACCATGTACGAGATGCTTCCAGTGCCGGTAATAGCTGCCATTAATGGATATTGCTTTGGCATAGGTCTCGAATTAGCTCTGGCTTGTGATATCAGGATTGCCTCAGAAACAGCTATGTTTAATATACCTGAAGTGCAACTGGGTCTTGTCCCCGACTTTGGAGGGACACAACGCTTGCCCAGAATTGTTGGCATTGGCAAGGCTAAGGAGCTTATATATACTGGCCGGAGGATAGATGCTACCGAGGCTTTAAGAATAGGGCTGGTGGAGCATGTTTATCCTAAAGATACGCTTATGGAAGAGGCGAGGAAGCTTGCTGAGGAGATAGTTTCTCTTTCCCCTGATGTAATCCAGGGCGCCAAAAGAGCCGTCAACGTGTCCATGTCTTACCCTTTGGAGATGGGCTTAAACTACGAGTCAATTACATCAACCAGTACACGCCAGGATTTACAACAGGGCGCTGCCTCTCTCCTGAAGAAAACCAAATCATAGCCGAAGTCAAAATGCTAATGCTGCTGTCAAGGTGAGTTTTACTGTTAATGGCAGCCGTCTTTCTGTTTCTCAATATATACCCTAACTTAAGGAGCAACTCAAACTTCTGTGACCTTTCAACAGATAAAGTCACGAGGAGAGCTCGAGTCAATGGCTCGTTATATCGCTAGTTGAGGGTAGAGGTTGCTCGGCAAGTGGCTGAGCTTGGAGATGGAGAAGAGAGGGAGTGATGGGGATCAGACTTTATAAGGAACCAAAGCTTGAGGACCCAGTCTTGGTAGCCTGTTGGCCAGGAATTGGAAACGTTGGAATAATAGCTGTTGATGTCCTACAAAAGATGGTAGGAGCGGAAGAGCTTGGGTGCATAGAGCCATGGGATTTTTTCTATCCCACGAAGGTTGTGATTAGAGACGGTGAATTGGAAGATTTAGAATTCCCCAGTAGCAAATTCTATTTTAAGAGAACTGAGAAAAAGGACTTGATGTTTTTTATCGGGGAGGAACAGCCTGTAGGAGGAGGAAGGGGTTATGCTGAAGGAATAAAGGCATACCAGATGGCCAATCTTGTTCTAGATGTGGCCATAAAGTTTGGATGTCGGAGAGTTTATACTTCAGGGGCAGCCGTTGCTCCTATCCATCATACTATGAGGTCAAAAGTTTGGGTGGTGCCTAACAGCGAGGATTTGATTGGCGAGATGAGAGGCTATGAGAATACGGTATTAATGTCAGATATCGAGGGGAGGGGTGGGCAAGGTAATATCACTGGCTTGAACGGCCTTCTGTTGGGAGTTGCCAAGAAGAGGGGACTGGAAGCTATATGTGTAATGGGGGAGATACCACTTTATCTTCAGGGATTCCCTTTTCCGTACCCAAAGGCGTCAAAGTCAGTGCTGGAAGTATTGAGTGCTGCTATAGGAATTGGAATCGAGATGGAAGAGATTAGTGACCTTGCCGAGCGTAGTGAAAGGGAAATTGAGCGCTTGTATGAGAGGCTCCCTTCGGAAATAAAAGAACAACTCGATAAGTTAAGATATGTGACCTATGCCAAGCCAATCGAGCCAGGACCTATAACAGAAGAGGATAAGAAAAAGATTCTGGAAGACATCGATAGGTTTTTCAAAGAAGAACCCAGGGAAGGCTAAAATTGGGCGAAGAGCACCTCTTCAAAATATATGAAAGACCGGAACTACAGAGCTCATCCTTGGTGGTAGCGTGGAGTGAAGATGCTGGCAAGGTTGGACCGAAAGTCGTTGACTATTTGAACAAGAAACTGAGAGGTCGAGAGTTCGCTGAAATTGACCTTGTAGACTTCTTTCCGCTAGATGGAGTTTCGGTGGAAAATGATGTAGCTCAATTCCCAGAAAGCAAATTCTATTGGTGTCAGGGAGAAAATCTGGTGATTTTTGAGAGTACCCCGCCTAGCTCTGAGTGGTATGAGTTCCTGAGCTCGGTCTTGGACATCGCCGAGCATTATTGCAAGGTGAAGGAGCTATATACCATTGGTGGCATGGTTTCTCCGGGTGCTCATACCACACCACGAGCATTATTAACTGTGGCAAATTCGCCAGAAGTGAAAAGAGCATTGAGTCAGTATGACCTTATCAGTAATATGTATTATGAAACTTTACCCGGTCAAAGACCAACCTTAAGCTCCTTCCTACTATGGGCTGCGAGGAGGAGAAACATCGCCGGGGCAAACCTTTGGGTGCCAGTGCCATTTTATCTAGTGACGGCTGAGGACCCCCGGGCTTGGAAGAAGACTTTGGAGTTTCTTGATAACCGATTTGGTTTGAGTATCGATTTTACAGACCTTGATGAAGAGGTGGCAAGGCAAAATGAAAAGATTGCTCAGGCAAGAAGCCAGCTTCCAGAACTAGATGGTTATATCGGCAGGTTGGAAAGCAATCTTAGCTTAACCACCGGTGAGAGTGAGGAGCTGGTCAAAGCGATGGAAGAGTTCCTGAGAAGACAGTGAGTATTTTGAAGTCTGGGCTTCGGCAGGTTAAAATGTAGTTGGTGCACTGAGTGGAGAGCCGCATAGGTTTAGAACATTGCTTAGTATAGCTAATGGTTAGTGATAACGTGCCGCAAATCTTTCTGTGCCACAAGTGTGGTGCGCAGAATGTTGTAGGTCAGCAATTCTGCCAGGCTTGTGGTGAGAAATTCCAATACAATTGCCCTTATTGTGGTGTTGTTGTTGACCCTACAATGGTGACCTGCCCAAACTGCCGCAAAGGGCTAGAGTGGCCAACGCCGCAGAGGGTAAAGGCTTTCCCCAAAATGAAGACAGAGGCCTACCAGGAACAAAAGTGGGTTGAGGGAGAGGCAATAGAGGAAAAGCCAAAGCAGAAGAAGCCAGACCCGTGGCTTATGGGTTGTCTTGGCGCAATAGTTCTTGTGATTTGCATCGCAATAGTCTATTTTTTTATCGATAGATATTCGCAAACATCAGCACCTGTCATCCCACCAGCTACTTCAGGTAACCAAACAAAGCTTGAGCCGATACAGGCTCCAGAGTTCGAACCTCTACACATTGCAGGTACTATTATAGTTCCAGAACCAGGAGCACCTATTTAAAGCGGAGAGGCCCCCGCTGCCCTTCTATAAAGACAGAGGTTTCCCCGATATTCTGTATTGTAGTACATCCTGTATCGATGCATCTGATATAATAGCTTCGCAGTTGAGCTACGCTGGGCAGTTAGCAATAGGGTGTAGCCTTATCTCATCTCAGGTAGTTCAACTTATGTGAGTATTGTAAAGCGGAGACGATGAAGATGAGAATCGGATTGATGGCAGACACACATGATAGAGTTGATGTAGTTGAGGCAGCCATAGAATTTTTCAATTGCCAGGGAGTAAGCGATGTCTTGCACGCCGGCGATTTAGTCTCGCCATTGGTGGTGCCGAAGTTCTCCAAGCTGAAAGCGAAGCTTCACTATGTTTGGGGAAACAACGAAGGCGACCGTGAGTTCATTACAATTAGATTTAGAGAGATTGGGATTATGCCCCTTGGGGAGTTTGCTGCCCTTGAGCTTGGCGGGAAAAGAATTGCTTTGCTTCATGGGACGCACGAGCATATCGTTGATTCGCTTGTTAGGTCTGAGCTTTATGATGTAGTTGTCCGAGGGCATAATCACAGGGCAGAGATTATCGAGAACAGGACGCTTCTGGTAAACCCTGGGGAAGTTTGTGGTTACCTCAGCGGTCGCAAAACAGTTGCCCTGATGGACTTGGGCGAAATGCATGCTGAGATAGTGGAGCTATAGGAGGATTTATGATACAACAAATGGGTTATTTTTTACAGTCTTTCTTTGCCAGCCCCAACATCTGGGGGATTGGCCTGGCAATAATTTTTGGTGCAATCTGGCTTGCTTGTTACCGGCCTCCGATGTTCAGGAAACCTTGGCTCTGGGCAGTTCTTGCTGGTAGTGCCGTGCTGACGCTGGCTGCTGTTACTTTTATTCAAATTCCTCTCCAAATCTGGAACGGGCAGCTACTGAATCACTTCTGGAGTCAGGAAGTTCTCTTGCGCTGGCTTCTGCTTGCTGGGATATCAAGTGTGCTCCTCAGCGGGCTGGTTCAGGAAGGTTCCAAGCTCGTACCGGTGGTTATCTACTGGTGGCGTAAAGGTAGGAACATTGACCCTAAGCTGGGGCTAGCAATTGGGGCTGTATCTGGAGTGGGATTTGGTATTTTCGAAGCACAGTGGGTACACAATGTTATCTTTGCCTCTGGCTGGAGCTGGGAGGCTGTACAAGCCAATGGAGTTGTAGCCCTGGCTGGATTTTGGGAGAGGTTTTTTGTTATAGGTTGCCATACTGCTTCTTGCGCCCTGGCTGGCTGGGGTCTGGCTAAGGGTTGGGGATGGCAATTCTATCTCCTGGCTTCTTTCCTGCATGCTGTGTTGAACTATACTGCGATTCTATTACAAGCGGGGCTTCTTTCAGGCGTTCAAGCGGAATTACTCATCGCTGCATGGACATTGTTGGTAACAGGAGGAGCCCTCTGGCTTCGTGAGAGAAAACTGGCTCCTGTAGCTGAAGGACGGGAAATGTGATGGATGCTTTGGGGAGGGCAAACGAAATTGGTCTACCTGAAGTACTATTTACACGTGAGCTATAGGTGATACAATAGAGTAAAGTACATGTAGGAATGGAGGTGCTGCTTATGGACATTGGATGGTTCCGGGATTTGATTATCTGTATTTCGGGGGTGGTGGTAACGGGAGTCGTTATCTTTGTCGGCGTGATATCATATTCGTTTTATCATCGGACAAGGGCTGTACTAGATTCAATAGAGGCTACTTCAAGGACTGCTCAGGGGATTTTGGCTGCTGTGAGAGATGAAGTGGTCATACCTGTTACTCAGTTGGCAGCCTTTGTTCAGGGTATACGCCAAGGCGTTGATGCAATTAGCGGATTTTTTCGGAAGCAGAAAGGAGGCAGAGATGGATGATAAAAATGGCGGCAGCGGATTTGTTATCGGGCTTGTCGTAGGAGCAGTTGTCGGTTTAGCTATAGGGTTTCTCTATGCTCCACGCCTGGGGGAAGAAACCAGGCAGGTATTGAAGGAGAAGCTGGAGAGTGTGAGGGAGAAAGGGGAGAGGGTGAGAGAGAAGGCAGCCGATGTGGCTGAAAAGGTGAAGGAGACTGCCTCTGAGGCAGTGAAGACGGCAAGGGCGAAGCTGGAGGAAGTGGAGGAGCAAGCAAAGTAAGTGCTTACCCCTGGATAGTGAGTTCAGCGATTGGGCTCGTCGGCATAGCCGTGGAGCAGTTATTTCTACGGGTTGAGATGGCTGCTGAACTGGTTGCATAGTATATTTTGGTTTGAAATGACTGATGCTTGTCTTTCAAATCGACTATGTAGCGTCGAACCAGTCTGCGAGGTTGGCAACCTTTGCGAACCAAAGCTATAATTCTCCACGAATCGGTCAGTGATGAAGGAGGTTAATCTTGGCTGCGACAGAGAGCGTATTTAAAAAGAATAGGACTCTGATACTCTTTTTAATTGGTTTAGTTATAGTATTTGGCCTTCTCTATACTTTGAGGAGTGCTATATTACCGTTTTTGATTGGCTTGGTGCTTATCTATCTTTTGCTACCACCTATTACATGGGTTGAGAAAAAACTACCTTATAAAGGCAGGGGGCTGAGGGCAAAAAGAGTATTCTTGATATTACTGACTTTTGTTGTAGTTTTGGCGATGGTTGGTCTTTTTCTCTTCTATACTATCACTGCAGCCGCTGATTCCTTCTCAACTCTTTTGACTAGTGCACCTGAGTATATTTCTAAGGGTTTGTCCACAGCGCAAGACTGGTTTGAATCTTTTCGACAGAATTTATCCTTAGCGCAGCAACAGAAGATTGATGAAACTATTGGTAATTTGGGAACCACGCTGGGCACGTGGTTGCAAAAGGCCGTTGTGTCAGGCCTTACATTTATACCAAGCACTTTTAGCATGATACTCGGTTTTTGTGCGCTACCCATTTTTCTTTTTTACATCTTGAAGGATTCAAAGAAGCTGGGTGAAGGTTTCTATTCCTTTTTCTCACCAGGGATAGCTTTACATATTAGGAGTATTTTATCAATTATGGATAACGTGCTCGGACGATATATTCGTGCCCAATTACTTCTCGGGTTGGTGGTAGCTACCCTTGTTTTTACCGGATTAACCATTTTAGGTATAAAACTTGCCCCGGCCTTGGCCATCATTGCTGGAGTGACCGAACTCATCCCTACAGTAGGCCCCTGGATTGGTGGCGCAGTTGGTGTGATAGTTACCCTGGCTGTGGCACCGGATAAAGTACTCTGGGTAGTTGTTGTTTATCTTTCTGTTCAAATGCTGGAAAATATGCTGCTTGTCCCCAGGATTCAGGGTGGACTTTTACGTATAAATCCAGGCATCCTTATATTCTTGCTTGTTTTAGGCTCTTATCTTGCGGGTATATGGGGGATGCTGCTTGTTGCTCCCTTGACAGCCACCATTGTTGAGATTTATAAGTATGTGCGCCAGAACATAGAGGTGGAGGAAAGTCAGCCGCTCCCTCAGCAGTGAATTACTCGTTCCCCCTTTGCTGCTTAATGTTCGTGTAACGCGCTGTACTACCTGGCTTTGACTGCAGAAATCTCCTCTTATTGGCTAATAGGACTTTTTGGCTATGTATAAAGTTACCAATGGGCTATTTACTATAGCTGTGAGACATAATATACTATAGCTTAGTTTAATCGAACAGGCTTCACTGTCAAATTCAGCGGAGGGTTATGAAGTGCTATGGTAGTTGAATCAACCTCGATAAGAAAGCCGCAGAAGCAAAAAAAACAGGCTGGGCTGACAGAGTCGCAGGAATTTACCCAGGCTCTGATACGCAGTGCCGGGATAGGAATATATATTGTCCGGGAGGGAAAATTTGTCTATGTCAGCCCCGTGTTTCAGGAACTATTAGGCTATACAGAGGAAGAGCTGATAGGGACATATTCCATTAGTTATGTTCATCCCGAAGATAGGCAAGCAGTCAGGAAGGAAGCGATACAAAGGCTAAAGGGGCAGAGTCTCCTTCCTTATGAATACAGGTTGATAAGGAAGAATGGTGATGTAATCTGTGTCCTGGAAAGGGTCACCTCTATCGAATACGAAGGAAAGCGAGCGTTGGTGGGGAACTTTATGGATGTCACTGAGCGCAAGCAGGCTGAGGAAGCCTTAAGACAGTCGGAGGAAAGATATCGGACTAGCCTGGAGAACATTGAAGATGGCTATTTCGAGGTAGACCTGGCAGGCAACTTCACCTTTTTCAATGACGCGACATGCCGCGCCTTAGAATATTCACGGCAAGAACTGATGGGAAGGAGCTATCGAGCCCTCACAGTTGAAGGAGATATGGGAGCCGTGTATCAGACCTTCAATCAGGTCTACCAGACAGGCGAGCCTATTAAAGAGTTCTCCTGGAAGAGTGTTCGAAGGGATGGGACTGAAAGATTTGCTGAAGCCTCAGTTTCTCCTTTACGAAATCAGAAAGGGGAGATTATCGGATTTCGGTGTGTTAGCCGCGATGTCACCGAGCGCAAGCAGATGGAGGAGGCTTTAAGGGCGTCGGAGGAGAGATATCGAACTATCCTGGAGGAGATGGAGGATAGCTATTTCGAGGTAGACCTTTCTGGTCATTATACCTTTTTTAATGACTCGCTGTGCCGCGCCTTCGGATGTTCCAGAGAAGAGTTGCTGGGAGCAAGCTATCAAGGAACAAGCTATCGAGCCTATATGACTGAAAAGGATGCCAAGACCGTGTTTAAGGCATTCAATCAGGTCTACCGGACAGGTAAGCCAAACAAAGGCCTTACTTATGAGCTTGTTCGAAAGGATGGGAGCACAGGATTTGACGAACTCTCGGCCTTTCCTCTGCGAAATCAAGAGGGGAAGATTATTGGCTTTCGAGGAATTGGCCATGATGTCACCGAGCGCAAGCGGATGGAGGAGGCTTTAAGGGCGTCAGAGGAGAAATATCGGACTATCCTGGATAATATCGAAGAAGGCTATTTTGAGGTAGGCCTTGGCGGTAATTTCACCTTTTTCAATGATTCATTGTGCCGCAGCCTGGGATATACCAGAGATGAAATGATAGGGATGAACTACCGGGTTTTCACGCCTGAAGAGGATGTTAAGACTGTGTTTAAGACCTTCAATCAAGTTTACCGGACAGGCAAGCCGGTCGAAGGGTTCGCTTGGAAGACTATTCGAAAGAATGGGACTAAAGGATTTGCCGAAGCCTCGGTTTCTCCTCTACGAAATCAAGCAGGAGAGATTATCGGATTTCGGGGAATTAGCCGGGATGTCACCGAACGCAAGCGGATGGAGAGAGAGCGAGAAGCCCTGCTAAAAGACCTGAAGAAAGTTAACCGCAAGCTGGAGCAGTCCAACAAGGAACTCCAGGATTTCGTATATGTTGCCTCCCATGACCTGAGGGAGCCGTTGCGGAAAATAACTTCCTTCGGCACACTTCTCCAGGATTCACTGAAAGGCAAACTGGATGAGGACCAACGGGAAAACTTCGAGTTTATGATAAATGGTGCTACTCGAATGCAGATGATGATTGATGACCTGCTTACCTATTCCCGGGTTACCACCAAGGCCAAACCCTTTGAGACGGTGGATTTAAATGAAGTAATAGAGGATTTGAAGAAGTTGGAACTGGCAATTCGGCTTGATGAAACGAAGGGGATTATTCGTGTTCCAGAGCCGCTGCTGCCTGTGAATGGCGACCCATCTCAGATACACCAACTCTTTCAGAACCTGATTGGGAACGGGTTAAAATTCCACCGGGATGGCGTGCCTCCGGAAGTCACAATCCGTACCTCCCAGATAGATGACGATATGGTTCGGGTTGAGGTAGAGGACAATGGAATAGGAATCGATGAAGAATATTGCGAGCAAATTTTCACCATGTTCAAGCGTCTCCATTCTCGGACACGCTATGAAGGGAGCGGAATCGGGCTGGCTGTTTGCAAGAAGATTGTAAACCGTCATGGGGGCGACATCGGAGTTAAATCAAATCAGGGTGAGGGGTCTACATTCTGGTTTACGCTCCCAAGGGGGAGTTATGCGGGAGATAACTAGTGAAAGGAGTGAGTGAACGATGATTGAATTACGGCCGATTACTATATTGTTGGTGGAGGATGACCCGGCAGACCAAAAGTTGATTAAGGTCTCCCTGGAAAGTCAGCTGGTGGCTAATGACCTTTACGTTGTGAATACTGGTGAGGAAGGGATGGATTTCTTGCATCAGCGTGGAGATTACAGCAGTGTAGTCCCCCGGCCTGACCTGATTTTGCTGGACTTGAATATGCCTGGGATGGGAGGCAAGGAATTTTTGAAGCGGATTAAAGATGACAAAAATTTGAAGCAGATTCCCGTAGTCATCGTGACGACTTCAGATTTGGAGAAGGATATCATAGACAGCTATGACCTACAGGCCAGTGGATATGTGCGTAAACCAGTAACTCTGGATGGATTCAAAGAGGTTATGAAGAAAATCGGTGAATACTGGTTTGTGCTGTGTAAGAGACCACCCAAGGAGTGTTGATGGTATTGAAAGTAGAACGGCCACTGCTTAAAATCCTTGTCTGCGACGATGACCCTGCAGACCGTAAGCTAGTTCGAACTTACCTGAGGGAGGTAGCTGACAGGGAAATCGTGATGCTGGAGGCAGGACAAAAAGCAGAAATAGAAGAGGCTCTGGGGAAGGGCAGGATTGATCTGGTTTTAATGGATAATGAAATGCCGGAGAAATCAGGAATGGAGTGGCTTGCGGAAATCGTTGAAAAACGGATGGCTCCCGTGGTTATGTTGACCGGGTCTGGAAGTGAGGAAGTGGCTGTGCAGGCCCTTCAGGAGGGGGCAGTTGGCTATCTGCCAAAGGGCAGCCTGTCCAAAGAGAAGTTGGTGGAGGCAATTGATGCTGCGCTGGAGAAGTGGAGACTGATGCAGCAGAGCAGAGCCAACCAGGATGAGTTGGAAAGGCTGGCAAATTTTGATTCACTAACGGGATTGCACAATAGGCGAGCGATTTTACACAGATTGGACGAGCATATCAAGCAAGTCAGGCGCTACGAGGGTGAGCTCAGCTTGCTTATGCTGGATATTGACTATTTTAAGAAGGTCAATGACCAGTGCGGGCATCTTATTGGGGATGAAGTTCTGGAGAATGTTGCCGTATTAATGCAGCAGAATGTTCGGAACACAGACAGCGTAGGACGCTATGGAGGGGAGGAGTTCATCATTGTTTTGTCTGAAACCGATTTGTCTTCGGCTCTGATTGTGGCTGAACGGCTACGGAAAGCAATTGAAACTGCTGAAATGAGAGGTTCTGAGGGGAATACGTTTGGTATAACCGTAAGCCAGGGGGTATCCAGCTACAAACTGGGCGAAGATGCTGTCTCTCTCATTTCTCGTGCTGATGATGCTCTCTATAGGGCTAAGCAAAATGGCCGAAACCGAGTGGAAACCTCGACTTAAAATAAGGAAAGGCATTTAGTTCAAAGCCGAGGCCTCGGTGTGGCCTTTGAGAACCTTCCGAAAATGGAATCCATAAATTGCAAGCCTCACTGATAATGGGAACAACCGCGGGCGTCTTGCCAATGTCCAGGCAAGAAGTCTCCAGTAATACTCTCTCCCCTTTTCTTTGATTCCTAAGATCCACACAGACCTAGCAAAAGCTACAAGATGCTGAAGCTGGGGGCGAACAAGCTTTCCTGCTCGCGGTTTGTATTCTTTCAGGAATGTTATTGCCCGTTCGTAATACTGCTTGGGTGAATAAATGGTGTCGAGAACACTCTTGTAGCCATTGATAAGCGTTTCGTGGTTCATCTTAGGAATGAAGTTTATCGAGCAGTCCGTGTTGTCTCCAGAGAAATTTAGCAGGAGACGACTCTCACTTTTTAAACGGCGGTAGAGTTTCGTACCGGGAGGAGCGTTTAGCAAGCCGACCATTGCTGTAACAATCCCACTTCTTTGAATAAAGCTGATTTGGTTTTCAAAGATGGAGTGGGGGTCACTGTCAAAGCCTAGAATGAAGCCTCCTTGCACTTCGAGGCCATGGTTCTGAAGCTTCTTAACCGAAGCTACCAAATCGCGATTCTTATTTTGAAACTTGCCGCACTCGGTCAGGCTCTCTTCGTTTGGAGTTTCGATACCAACAAATACCGTGTTAAAGTTTGCCTCGACCATTAAGCGCATGAGCTTTTCATCATCAGAGAGATTAATAGATGCTTCCGTAAAGAGCGCAAAGGGGTATTTTTTCTTTTTCATCCATTCGATTATGGCTGGCAGGATTTCTTCCTTTAATTTCCTCTTGTTTCCAATGAAATTGTCGTCGACAACAAAGACACTGCTTCGCCAGCCTCGGACGTACAATGCATCCAGCTCTCTCAGTAGCTGGTCTTTATCTTTTGTTCTCGGCACCCGCCCATTTAGTACAGTAATATCGCAAAATTCACAGTCGAAAGGACAACCTCGAGAGTATTGAACACTCAGTGAGGAATATCTCGCCATATCAGCAAGCTCCCAACGTGGGATAGGAGTTGTGCGGATATCTGGCCATCTGTCGGATGTGTAGACGTGTTTGGCACACTGATTCTCAAGGTCTTTTAGAAAGTGTGGAAGGGTAATTTCAGCTTCATTGAGCACAAAATGGTCTACCCCATCAAATTCCTGGTATCCTGTAGTAAAAAGAGGGCCGCCAGCAACAATCTTGACATTGAATCCCTTGCATTTGTTGATAATATATCTGACTGATTCTTTTTGTACAGCCATAGCACTGATAAAGACATAATCAGCCCATTTTATGTCTCTGCCACTCAAATTTGTTATGTTCATGTCTATGAGCTTCTTTTCCCATACCTTCGGCAGCATCGCTGCCACAGTTAATAAGCCTAGTGGAGGGAAAGCCGCCTTCTTAGAAATGAACTTTAACGCATGCTTGAAACTCCAGAATGTGTCTGGATATTGAGGATATACGAGAAGTATTCTCAAATTGCACACCTTATCGTTGTCGTGTACAATACACCTGTGCTAGGAAAAAGTCAATTCGGTGGCAATTGCCTGCAGAACCTCCGTGATGTGGCTTAGCCAACTAGACACTCGTCCAGAGCGGTTGATGAATTGACTAGGGATGCCAAGAGAGCGGAAACTTGAGGACAGTCAGCAACCCGCTGTCTCCCGGGCTGCGATTCAAATTCTCACCTATGACAAGTACAATATAGGGGGTGTAATACGAGTAATTTGTTAGCTTCCTCAAGTGGAACTCACTATCTCCCCAAGCAAATTGCTATTATGTGGCTAGAGAATATTCTCTTTGTTGCCTCTGCAGCACATTACGGAGGTATTGGCCAGTAAGCGAGGTATCAATCCGGGCTATTTCTTCGGGCGTGCCTGTGGCTATGATATAGCCTCCCTCATCGCCAGCACCAGGACCGAGGTCGATAATATAGTCAGCGTTCTTGATTACGTCCAGGTGGTGCTCGATGATAATCACTGTATTGCCAGCATCTACCAGGCGCTGGAGCACTTGCAGTAAGCAAGCTATATCGGCAAAGGAGAGACCGGTGGTAGGCTCATCGAGGATATAGAGGGTTTTGCCCGTGGAGCGCCGTGATAATTCAGTGGCAAGTTTGACTCTTTGGGCTTCACCACCGGAAAGAGTAGGCGCTGGCTGTCCCAGACGTATGTAGCCCAAGCCAACGTCTCGCAGTGTTTCTAATTTGTTTCTAACCTTGGGGAAATGTTCGAAGAAGGCTAAGGCTTCATCCACGCTCATGTCCAGAATATCGGCGATATTTTTACCTTTGAAGTATATTTCCATGACCTCACGGTTATAGCGTTTGCCTTTGCATATCTCGCAGGACACAGTAACGTCAGGGAGGAACTGCATCTCTATCTGGATGTAGCCTTCGCCCTGGCAGGCTTCACAGCGTCCTCCACGAACATTGAAGGAAAATCGCCCTGGTGCATAACCTCGCATACGAGCTTCGGGGACAGTAGCAAAAAGTTCCCGAATAGGGGTGAAAGTCCCGGTATAAGTAGCTGGGTTACTACGTGGCGTACGGCCGATAGGTGATTGGTTAATGTTAATTACTTTATCAATATTCTCAACGCCAATAATGCCATCACATTTCCCTGGTCTATCTTTAGCCTGGTAAAATGTCTGAGCCAGTTTCTTATACAACACCTCATTAATAAGCGTGCTCTTACCACTGCCTGAGACACCACTTACACAAACAAACTTACCTAGTGGTATAGGCACATCAATATTTTTCAGGTTGTTTTCGCAAGCCCCTTTAATCACTAATTCTCTGTCTGAGCCAGAACGACATCCTTGCGGTAGAGGAATTTGTTTTGCTCGGCTGAGGTATTGTCCGGTTATTGACTCAGGGCAGTTCATAATGTCTTGCAATGTTCCAGTGGCTACAATCTTGCCGCCATGCTCTCCAGCCCCAGGCCCCATATCAATAATGTAATCAGCAGCGCGCATCATGGCTTCGTCATGCTCTACGATGAGAGTTGTATTACCCAGGTCGCGCAGCTTCTGCATCGTTTCAATAAGGCGAAAAATATCGGCAGGATGCAAGCCAATTGTGGGTTCATCGCAGATATAGAGCACTCCCATGAGCCCGCTGCCGATTTGAGTAGCTAAGCGGATTCTCTGGGCTTCGCCACCACTCAAAGTTGCTGATGGACGGCCTAGGGTTAGATAGCCTAGCCCGATATCTCTAAGGAAGCCCAGGCGGGTGTTTAGCTCTTTAAGGATCTGGTGAGCTATCTTTAATTCATGCGGTGTTAGATGAGACTTGCTGTCCTGTTCACTGCTAATTAGCTGTATCCAATGCAGCGCTTCTAAAGCGGATAATTCAGTTACATCGATTATACTCTTGCCACTAATGGTAATGGCTAGAGATTCAGGTTTAAGCCGCTTTCCATGGCAAACTGGACAAGGGGAGGAAGCCATATACCGCCCGATTTCAGCACGGGTGTTGTTGGACTCAGTTTCTCGATACAGACGCTCCAGGTGGGTAGCTACGCCTTCATAGGTGGTGTAATACTCCCTGATTCGTCCGTAGCGATTTCGGTATCTCAATAGCTCTCCATCTTCTCCGTAGAGGATAAGGTTGAGGTGCTCCCGGCTGAGTTCGCTAATTGGGGTATGAAGTGAGAAACCACAGCGTCGGGCCAGCTCCTGGAGCTCTCTGACATGCCAGGAAAACCATCCCCAGGCGCGGACGGCACCCTGAGTCAGGCTGAGGCCTTTGTTGGGTATGAGCAGGTCAGGGTCGATTTCTAGCTTCACGCCGAGTCCGCTGCATGCTGGACAAGCTCCATGGGGGCTATTAAAGCTGAAGGTGCGGGGGGCAATTTCACCCAGGCTTATACCGCAGTGGACGCAGGCAAAATGCTCGGAGAAGAGTAATTCCTCTCCATCGATGATTGAGATGAGGACGACTCCGGCTCCAAGCTTTAGCGCTGTTTCCACTGAATCAGCAATACGGCTGTTTTCAGTCTTCCCTGTCTGAAGCCGGTCAACTACCACTTCAATAGTGTGTTTCTTATTTTTGTCCAGTTCAAACTCTTCGGAAAGGTCATGAATATGCCCGTCAACGCGAACACGGACAAACCCTGCCTTGCGTAGGTCATCAAATATCGCCTGATGTTCGCCTTTCCGGTCTTTGATTAGCGGTGCCAGAATCATAATTCGCCTGCCGGCGGGTATTTCTTGTATATTGTCTACAATTTGTTGCACTGTCTGCCGGGAGATTTCGCGTCCGCATCTGGGGCAATGGGGATGACCAACGCGAGCGAAAAGAAGGCGCAGATAGTCATAGATTTCAGTTATTGTGCCTACAGTAGAACGTGGGTTGTGAGACGGTCCTTTTTGGTCAATCGAGATAGCCGGGCTTAACCCTTCAATATAATCAACATCGGGCTTCTCCATCCGCCCTAGAAACTGGCGGGCATAGGCAGACAAAGACTCCACATAGCGACGTTGCCCTTCGGCGTATATGGTATCGAAGGCTAAGGAACTCTTGCCTGAGCCAGAGACGCCGGTAATAACTACCAGTTTATCTCGGGGGATAGATACATCTATATTCTTCAGGTTGTGCTCTCGAGCTCCCTTTATGATTATGTTGTCTGTAGGCATGTTTTCCTCTCGCGGTATACTTCTAATTATCTATTGTAGCACGAGAATGGTGCGAAAGCATGCTTGGGCTGGATCAGATAGATTATATGGATACTACTCTCTATACGCTCACTACTACACGCTGTTTGGTTATTGCGGGCCCTTCGCCCTCTGTCATTCTGGTGAGCCTGGTGAGCCAAAGCCCTGAGTGCAGCGAAGGGGCAGCGAAGAATCCCTGGCTCAGGGTAAACTCCGCGAAGCAATCTCGGAAACCCATTCTGTCTTTGCGAGCGGAGCGAAGCAATCTTGGTGGACGGAGGTGAGGGGAAAGGAAATACTCCCCCGCAGCCCCACCGAGATTGCCACGGCACTACATGCCTTACAACGACGAAGCATGTAGTGCAGGACTTTAGCCCTGCCCAAACCCAGCCTCAGGCAGCCTTAAAAGGCTGCGCTACTTTTCCCCCACCATAGCTTTCTTGTACAACAATAAGGGTGAGAAAAGGGGGAAGATGGGATGCCATTAATCACATGGACGAGTACAAAGGCTTGAATTTAGAAAGAAAATTAGCTATAATAGCGAACTTGTGTGGGCTGCCTGATGAGCTGCTGATGACCTGGCTTATTGCCGTATTATCTCAGAAAAATTCTCAGTAAGTCCAGCAGAAAAAATAAACTTAAATCTGAAAAGGAGTTTAGCTGTGGAAGAAAAGAAGACAATTACCTCGATGATGGAGGAGAAAAGGGTTTTCAACCCTCCCAAGGAACTCAGTGAAAAGGCATACATCAAGAGCATGGACGAGTACAAAAAGATTTATCAGAGGTCTATTGATGATATGGAGGGATTCTGGGGTGAGATGGCAGAGCAACTGGACTGGAACAAGAAGTGGGATAAGGTAC
>Ga0265595_1000212_pt1 | contig 56529 bp, 56 predicted proteins | sample saktaG_15_FD_190148 | JGI IMG/M metagenome (GOLD analysis project Ga0265595, IMG submission 190148) | Saline water microbial communities from Sakinaw Lake, British Columbia, Canada - sak_2013_06_06_50m | ecosystem: Environmental > Aquatic > Non-marine Saline and Alkaline > Saline ... | reverse complement strand
TGGAATTCCAGTCCGGAAAAGAGATAATTTGTAGTTTTATTATTCGTATTAATCAGAGTGTATTGAACTTTCGCTTTGAGATGCCGGTTCAAATAGAAGGATACTTTCCCACTTATTCTTTGAGTACAAGTGAATTCTCCAGAGAGGAACTCAGATTCTTACTAGTGTCAAGTCAAGCTTCAATTGGAAGTGGTAATTGAATTTTGACATTCCTTAATATTGCCTTCTCCTCAAATAGGAGAAGGTTAGTTTACCCCGTGAAATTTAGCTTGCTGAGTATTTCATCGGGGGATGAGGTTTTAAACTTTGTTAAAATTCAATTTACGTCATTTCACAATTGACTTATCACTAGCTTCTCGCAATATTTTCGTAATCAGCAATATTGTTAAGATAATTTTCTATACGATCAAAATATTCTGGATATACAGCAATTGATGGGATTTTCCCCAATATTTCCCCCGATTTATCGAGGCAGATACTCGTAAACATCATCATCAAGGGGAATGGTAAAATCTGCATAAATTAGATTAGCGAGCAACAGGACAATAAGTAAGAGTATTACTTTTTTCATATTCTTATCGCTTCTTTGCTATGTTTTATCCTGAAGATGTAATATACACCGATTATTGCCGGAACAACCGAATTGAAGAAAAATATTAAGAACGTAGCAGTGACCGCAAGTTCAGGACTTATTCCATACTTCGAGAAAACCTCGATTGCAAAGGTTTCACGAAGCCCAAATCCATTAAATGAAAGGGGAATAATGTGAGAGATATGAATGAGTGGGACAGAGATCATAATTTTAAAAAAACTAATATCAACGAAATTTCTCAGAAGAATAAAATATTGGTAGAATGTTATAAACACAAAAATTATCTGTGCAAGCATTATTTCGGGTGTTTTCTTTAAATAATTTAATGAGTATGACTGGATATTCTCATTTTTGGTTAAGAAAGAAAAAAGATAAATTATAAAAGGAAGAAAGATCACTGCGATCAAGACCGATACCTTTATGATCATATTAATGTTGGTGAAAAAGAAAATCGCTGCAAAAGCTGCAAAAAAAAGATTTTTCCATGTAAGGAATATTCGCTCAACGCCTATTGAAGCTAATGTGGCTTTCTTTTTGTTATTCACAAAATATATTTTGCCTACGACACCGATACCGCCAGGACCAACAAATCGTAGTGCCAGTCCGACAAAATATGATTTCAACACTTCAAATTTCTTAGGTGTGTAATCAGAATTCATTTTGAGATATTTTCCCCAATTATATGCCTGAATAAAGAGTTTAATAATTGTTGTGATAATAATTAATAGTATTACCCATAATTTTATTGTCAGGAAATCAGCAATTAATTGGTCAAATTGAATTTTTTTGAAAATGAAATAGAGTATTAGTGCTGTTATGATTATCTTAAGGATAATAATTATGGTTTTGGATGAGTTTGATAATTTCATTTAATTTTGATTGTCATACACATTACTTTGTCATCAGCCAGCTGTCTGAGTGAAACGACCGCCTGTCACGGCGTCCTGTCTGGGCGTAGTGTAGCGAAGACGGGAAGGATCTCCCAGAAGGATGGATCAACATTCTTGGGAGACTCTTCGACAAGCTCAGAGTGACAATTTCTTTCGGGAGATTCTTCGCGGATGCATTCGCTACGCTCAGCACATGGCTTATACTGAGCAAAGCGAATGTGCTCCAGAATTTATCCCGTTGAATCTTTCTTTTCTATTCAACTGGGATGACAATTTCCTTTGGGAGACTCTTCTTCAGTCAGTTGAAACTGACATTCACCAGAATGACAATCTCCCCTTCCTTGTCATCCTCGAGGAATCCCCAATTCATTGGGGTGACGAAGTATCTCCCCAAGAGGATAGATTAATGCTTTCGGGAGATTCTTCGCTGCGCTCCAGAATGACAATTACTTTTTATTTCCACGTCCACTTGCTGAACATTCCTAGCAGAGAATAATAAATCAAATAATATGGATAAAATATTATATAAAACAGATCAAAGAAATGAAAGGACTCCCTGTGTTTGATCAAACCTGAAATCCAGAAAATCAAGAATGAAGTATAGTATATTGATAAGCCCAACCAATCCCTAAAATAAATTACATGGAATGGCAGATAAAGAAAGAATAAGAGAATAAACAATGAAACTACTTTGTAAAGCAGAGACGATAAAGGAAATTGACCGTATCTGCGTTTTTGCTGATTGGCAAAATCGTTCACTTGAGGATGAGTATAAACCTTGCAGTCAGAATTATATATGATTTTAAACTGGGTATTTTTAATGAGATTAAGTAATAACTTATCCTCTCCGCATGTGAAGCTCTTTATCTTCTCGAATCCATCAACCTGCTCGTAAGCTTTTTTATTAATATAGAGATTCCTCCCATTGTTACTGAAGGGAACTCCAAGATTTATCGTGGCACAATAAAAATCTGCAGTAATGATCTGTGAAAATCTCCGAAAAGAAGAAACTCCTTTTTCGGGTGAGTATCCTACTACCATTCCAACATTTTTGCAAATGAATCTATTAAACGAGTCTATCCAGTTAGAAGGTACTATGCAATCAGCATCAGTAAAAAGAAGATTTTCAAATTGTGCTTTTTCAATTCCCTTCTTAAGAGCATACTTCTTGCCTTTATACTCTCCACTTTTATTGGCAATATGCACTGCTGTATAATCGGATCTATTTTTACAGAATTCCCGAATTATTTTAGAAGTACTGTCACTCGAAGCATCATCAATAAGGATAACTTCAAATAATTCTTCCGGATAATTGAGATTTTCTAATGATTGTAGAAGAACTGGAAGAGCGTGCTCCTCGTTTCTGCATGGAATTATGATGGAGTAAGAATGCTGAATTGAGTTTTTTTTCTTAAAAGAAATGAGTAATGAAACTCCAAATAAAATAAGGAAGAAGGAAAAGATTAAAATTATAGGCATTAGTAGGAATATATGGGCATTCATTGGTATTGATAGGTATTGGGTATTGGGTATTGGGTATTGGGTTTTAGGTTGCAGGTTTCAGGTTTTTGGATCGAAATTTTATTAAATTTACTAATTTTTTTGAAATAATTTCACAACGACTAATTATCTCACTATTTTCTTCTTGAGAAATATATCCAATCTCAAAAGCTATAATTGCTTGAGTTTGAACTTCAGCTGAAGAACCTTTTGCAATATTGAAATAACGAATACTTTGTTTATTAGATCCGCTCTCATCTCCCTCACTTATATTACTGGGAATACTTACAGAAGCTTTTCTGATTTGACTCCTGAGATCATAATCACGAGAAAATTTTCCTGAATCAGTTATCTTATAGATAAAGACAGCCAAATCCATTGCCAATCGCCAAACTTCAAGTTTTCTAAAATTTCCCATTTTATGACTTCCAAAGATTCTGAATTATAAGCCTAATACCCAGCACCTATTACCAAAGACCAAGTACCTATCACCCAGCACCCAGTACCTACCACCCAGTACCTATCACCTATCACCCAATTTCCCAATATGCCCCTTCCCCACTCCTTTGACTTTACATCCTGCTCTCAAATATGCCTTTATCTTCTCATCCGTCAGGAAATTCGAGCAGTCAATGATGAGCGGTTTGCCTTCTGACATCTTAACAACCTCGTCCGGTTTGAGCTCCAGGTATTCTGTATGACCTACAGCAAAAATGACCACATCTGCATCTTTTAGCGCATCGGATAGTGATCTTTCGATTGGAACGTTTTCCATCTCCGCCCAATACTCGACATAGGGATCGTGAGTTTTGACAATTGCCCAATATTCATTTAAAAATTTTATCAGAGTCTCGGACGGTGAATGTCTCGTGTCTCCCAAATTTTCTAAATATGAAACACCCAAAACAGCTATCTTTACATCCTTTAGCTCGGGATATTCTTCTTTGATAAGATCAATAGTATGTAATGGCATTGTATCATTAATATCAACAGAATTTATTGCAATTTTCAGCTTATCATCAATATTAAAAATAGCACTCATTGCCCAGTTTGCCAGAACAGGATCTTTCGTGAGACAATATCCACCCACCCCTAAACTCGGTCGCAATAAATTGTCATGAGTACCTTTACGTTTGCGGATCGCAGCACGCACTTTATGAATATCAACACCTATCTTTTCCGCACACTTTGCCCATTCAAGTGTAAGTGCAATATTCGTGGCGCGATAAGAATTTTCCATAACTTTTGAGAGTTCTGACGCATTGGTGTTATCTAGTTCGGTAAGAGGATATTTCTCAGTATCGAGAATATTGTTTAAAAACTCTCGAGCAATATACTTACTCTTTTCATTGACTCCCGAAAACACACGCCAGAAATCTCGAATAGAACTCACATATTTTGCGCCGGGCATAACCCGTTCATAAGAATGTGCGATCAAAGGAGGATTTTTTGCAATGTCAATTCCACGTTTAGTGAATTCCTCTTCAATAAGTGGCTTCACGACATTCTCGCATGTTCCGGGCGGAACAGTTGTTTCTACAAGAATAAGACATTCAGGAGAAATATGCATACCAAGATTTTTCATGCCATCTCTAAAGGCAGACATATCACAATAGCCCTGAGAGGCATCTCCAAAAGTAGGTTTCGTAGCATCCAACTGAATATCTACAACCACAATATCTGCCACCTCATATGCATAATTGAGCCATGTTGCTCTCAGTGTTTTCTTTTCAACTACAGTTCTATGAAATATTATCGGCACCTCTGCATCGGAGGAACTGACCGGTGGGATTCCTCGATTGATAACCGGCACTTTCCAAAAGGAACGCAGAGAAGCTCTTTGCTGACCATGCACAAAATAGAGCGGTTCTCCTTTTTCATCAACTGCATCTGCAACTACTGCTGCCATTACACAGCCGACAAAGCCCATTCCCTGCACAGCTACGATTTTGCGTCCTAATTTTCTTTGCTCGGCAGTTATTTTCTTGAGTTCTTCTAATTCTTTTTGGGAATCAGCTTCAGTTGGAATTTTATATTCCGTTCCGTTGGGTGAGAGGGATATGTTTTTCATTTTAACTCCATATAAGTATATTTTTCAACTAACAAACACTAACAAGAACTAACATAAGAAGAAATTAACAAAATAAATAAAATGCACATTCTTGTACTTTTATTATTCGTCTTGTTCGTTAAAGTTCGTTGCTAATTATTTTCAACTAACAAACACCAACAATAACTAACATAAGAAGAAATTAACAAAATAAATAAAATGCACATTCTTGTACTTTTACTATTCGTCTTATTCGTTAAAGTTCGTTGCTAATTATTTTCAACTAACAAACACCAACAATAACTAACAAAACAAAATTAGGAATAAAAAAGGTAAATATTACCTTTCTAATGTCTGGCATGTTCGTTTGGTTCGTTGATGATTTTAATTACATTTCAACCATCTTGTTTATTAAACGCTTCATTTATAAAATTTGGTATTCTTTCTATTTCAAATCCAATAGATTTATTTGGAAAATTTATGATAATTCCCAATTTATATACAGTAGCTTTGAGGTAATTTAATATCTGTAGTTTATGAATTTTGGTTATTCTCTCAGAAGTTTTCAATTCAATAATAATCATATCATTCACAACAATATCAGCATAATACTTTCCGATTATTTCATTGTCATAAAAAACCAATAATTCTTTCTGGGATTCTACCTTGAATCCAAGCTTTTTCAGCTCAATAATTAAAGCATTTTCATATACTTTTTCTAAAAATCCATTACCTAACTTCTTTCTTACTTTAATACAAGCTTGCTTGATTTGAAAAAACTCTTGCTTATATATCAATTCCATATTTATTGTATCAAATAATAAACGCTAACCAAACTAAAAACAAAACTTGCTATGTTGAAAAGCATTCTATTTTACCTTAAATAATTTCCATTATATTTATGAAATAGTCCGTATTTGTTCGTGTTTGTTCGTTGATAATTATTAATTCCCAAAACCTAATACCTAATACCTAATACCTAATACCTTTTACCTTGTACCCTTAGAATTGAAATTCCAGTCCGGAGTAGAGATAGTTTGTGGTTTTATTATTCCTTGTGATCATAGTGTATTGAACCTTCGCTTTTAGATGCTGATTTAGATAAAATAATAACTTCCCGCTGAGTCTTTGCGTGCGAGTGAATTCACCTGAGAGAAATTCTGCGGGCTCTGTTTCGCAACTAAATGGATTACTTCCATTACTTCCCTGCTGCATATTTTCATACTGAATTTCAGTTGTGAAAAAAGGATTCATATAATTAATCTGAAAAGCAAGATTCAACAAATTTGCACCATACAAATATCCTAACAACATGTTATCCTGTGAGTAAACAAGCTCATAATCTCTGTGTGTATATGTTACGGGTCCGACTGCAGTGCACTCCGCGGATAATCTAAGAGGTAATGATGAGAACTGATACATCAATCCCGATTGCAAGGCAAAATTAGTGAGCCAATCCTTTGTTAATAACTGGCTTTTCATCAGATCATCCATGAAAAAATTGAAATAATGCATCAATCCATCTACAGGTCTCCATGTCGAATATGCAAACACAAATTCGTTGTCTCGATTATGATTTTTAAAATCTATCAGCTTGAAAACCATGAGAGGTGTCCAATAAGCAAGATCGATCGTCTTGTTACCATAAATGACCGATTGTCCGATCCCAACCAATAATCTATCACCATGATAATAGAGAGTTTGCAGAGAGAATGATTTAACCGGAAATTCTGATGAAACTGTTACACTGTCTGTTGTGAGTTGAGAATTAAATGCAAGAAAGTTAAAGCTCCCGATTTTTTTATAGTATTTGAAGTAGCCAAAAGGATTTGTCATTCCATTTAAGATTACTGACGAGGTGATGGTCTTCCCAAACTTAAAATTGCTATAACCGACAGAAAGATTGAGGATAGGATTCTTAAAATCAAATTCTGAAGAAACGGTTACCTTGCGGTCCATATCACTGCATTGATGGATATAGGAATCCTCATGGATAAAATAATAGTCTCCCGTATAATTCCCCTTGCGATAACAAGTATAAAATCCAAGATTTTTTTGAATATTACCACCAAACTCTAATCCATAGTATTGATAAGTTCTATACTTATTACTCTTGTTTTTAAGATCATAATCAATCCCAAGTATAAATGATGAGAATAGGTTTATATCTCCATTTTTATATTCGATAAACGCTGTTCTTGATTGATTTATACTTTTAAGTTGAAGTATTCTTTTTGGTAGCTTACTCAGAGGGAAAACATCCGATTTTAGTCCGTCATTATCGTTTAATTTAATAAATGATATAAATTTATCATTCAGGATGCGATACATTTGAGATATATCATGATTTAAAGAGAAATCCCTCATATTACTTATAATATTACCATAGTATTCGGGATATACCACTGTGGATGGTATAGCTCCTAATATCTCCATTGACTCCAGATAATCGTAAATTGTATCATCTTGGGGAACGATAAAATCTCCATAAAGATTATGAAAACTGAAGATTATAAGAAAAATTATTAATATTATTCCTTTTTTCATACTTGAATCACCGTTATTTATATAATCACAAAAACTAATGTATATTTTGGGTTATGTACGAGAACTGGGATTAATTTCTCCGTGGATTTAATTCCTTAAAAAAATAAAACAATTCTCGTATTCGAATATGACCTCTGATAGTCTCTTCTACCACAAAAGAATTACAGATTAAATAAAATGGATTATAAGACAAACCAAACCTATTAGTTTTTTATGAGCGGCACACAGAAGACTATTTACCCATAACAAAATCTTCTTCATCTATCTTATTTCATGAGTATTATTTTTTTAATATAATCTACATTTTCACTTTGAATTTTACAGAAATAGATACCGTTTGAAACTGACCTTCCAAGATGATCTTTTCCGTCCCACGTTGCATAATAACTAGCATTTGAAGCTTCAAGAGTTAATGTTTGAACTAATTCACCTTTAATATTATAGACAAGTGCCTTATAACATCTGCTGAAACCATTTTTAGGAGAGAAGTAGATAGTAGTTTCTGCTGAAAAGGGATTGGGATAATTAAAGGTATCTATCGAGTGTATATCATGATTATCAATACTCTGATCATGGTTATAATACAGCGCTCCCATATCGGTTATTGTACTATCTGGATCGTAAGGTGAAGACGGATCACCCGCATCAATACAGGGAGAATTTTCCTGTAAATTCCAATCTGCTGTCAGTCCATTATACGCGGGACCATCACCTTCTGTAGGATTAACAAAGATTGGATCATCATCAATATTGCCAATGCCAGTATACCCACCAGAGATATCAGAATACGTCACCACTGGTATACTTGAGAAATTCATGAATACTTGATTGGTGTTTCTTATAATCGAATTTACAATCGTCGGATTTGAATTCGTAAAAAGATTGATTGCAGCATTGGATGAAAGGTTATTTGCAATTGTATTATGATCCATTTCCGGAGATGATTCATTTTTCATGACAAAAGCACCTGCATAATTTGCTTGATTGTTCACAATAATATTATGATGTATTGTTGGAGAAGACGAATCAATACTAATAGCCCCACATAAACTTGAACTCGAATTATTAGCAATAATATTCCATTCAAGTAACACATTATCAGAGTTATAGATATTGACAGCAGGCCCTTCTTGATTTGTTGTAATATTACCGAATATCTTATTATTGTTTAAATCAACAGCTGAAGATTCTATATCAATTGCACATTTTGTACAGCCAGTTATTGTGGCATAAGAAATAACATTTGAATAAGGGGAATTATAGAAATGAAAACCAATCCAGGTATTATCTGTTGCGAAAACAACATTCTCTTCTTCCGAACCAACTACAATGAGCTGCCCTTCAACAATAAAAGAGCTCCCATTATTTACATAAACTTCAGTATTCGGTTCAATCTCAAGTATATTGCCATCAGATATATGTACATTGTTAGTAATAATATAGGGACTATGGTTTCCTGTCCATACACCTGATAGCTCGCCGGAGATATTTGATGTCGAAGTTACGGTAACATAATCTTCTGCAGTAGTTGTGGCAGTGTCCACTCCCATAGAAATTCGAAGTGTGACATCATAGCCTCCGGGTGTATCGTATATATAAGATGGATTCTCCTCAGTGCTGTCCCAGGCACCATCTCCATCAAAATCCCATTCAAAGGAAGTAATACCTGTACTTGGATATGACTCATTAGTAAATGAGACAAGTAAGTCTGGTGGTCCCGATTGTACATTGCTTGTAAACATTGGGACAAGTGAGTCCACTCCGCAGATTGCTGCTTGAAGAATCTTATGATCATCAGAAAATGTCTGTACTAATCCAATAGATCTAAGATCAAGCACATCCCAGCTAGAATCATAGTCAAAGGAATAATTATACGTTTGTGTATCCCCAATAGAAGTCAAGTTAAAATCTGTCTCGTAATATCTGGTAACACTGCAAGAATATTCATCATTAACACGATTGGTGACTAACATTAGTAATTTATTATCTGTTGTAGTAATATTTCCCGTAACTTCGACCTGAACCTCAATATCCACTGTTGATCTATTATTTACTTCCATTGAAACGTCAATAGCTAAAGGACTATCAAGACTATCAATAGTATAATAATATGGAAGGTACGTATCATACATACTTCCACTGCCGATACCTCCACTATGACGAATAGTACCACCAAACATAGCAAGCGGCAATCCAGACCCACTATACATCAGGAATCTGTTGTCATAATTGGGACTTGCTTCTCCAACATATCCTGTCGGACTTTGCCAGATAAGCGGAATGAAGTTCTCAAAATTCTCAGCTAAATCTCTTATTCCAGCCCTTGCAGAGGGACAGTAAAGACAGTTTGTTGCAGTAAATACTTCTCCAACTACATTCATTGGTTCTGCATTAAGTAGAATAGGAACAATGAAAATAGTGATGAATAAAAATATTTTTATTTTCATGAGGACTCCGTAATTTTTTATTACTTAATTAATAATGTAATTAAAATCATAGTAAATTACAAAAAAAATTTAATTAAAGATTCGAATATACATTTTCTTCATCAGATTGTTCTAATCATTAAGTTTGATTTTGTTTTTTACTACACGACACATCAAGTACTACGGATATATCAAAAATATTTATTGAGATGGTGCTCAATACTATTGTGTCAGCAAAACTTTCTTTTGAGTCCGAAAGTCATCAGTATCAAGAATTATCAAATAGACACCCGAACCTGCTTGTCTGCCAGCTGAATCTTGTCCATCCCAGGTAAAATGAGAGGTTACTTTACCCTCAAACAGTCCACTGTATAAAGTACGTACTTTCTGACCACGAATATTATAAACAGACAAAACACCTCTTGTGGTTTTGTCAACCATGAAATCTATTGATGTGCTCCTTTTGAATGGATTTGGATAAGTAGCTATATTATGATTAATAACCTGAGGGGGAGTATCAACTGATACTGTTACATTCTGAAGATAAGGGTATCCATTATTAACAGCATAACCAACATCTTCTCCCCATATATCAGAAAAATCCCAGCTCGTGTAGGTGTTTGCTGCATGTGGGTAAGTCATCTCATCCGTTATCCTTCCCTCACCACCGGCTGAGCTAGACTGACCCGACACTTCAACATCCCAATAGCTTGCTGAAGTAATACTTTGAGTTTGATCGCCAACCAATCCGCCAACATACGTGTTACCAGATACAACTCCTGAAGAATAGCTATTGTTAATAGTTGAACCATCGCCATAACCAACAAGTCCACCCACCTTATTATTACCTGCTATTACTCCATTGAAATAGCAATTGTGTATAGCAGAAATATTGTTGAGTCCAACAATTCCGCCAACATTATTGTTACCAAAAATATCTCCTGTAGAATAGCATGTTGTAATATTAGAGAAATTGTAGTTCACGCCAACCAATCCTCCAAGCGCATCATTACCAAAAACATCTCCGTTAGAAAAGCAGTTTGTAATGTCAGAATGATTATAATTCATACCAACTAGTGCACCAGTATTGTCAGTTCCTGCCACAGATCCTGCTGAATGTGAATTCATGATGGTCGAATTGTTAGTATTCCATCCAACCAATCCTCCCACATAGTTAGTACCAGCAACAATAGATGTAGAATTACAATTGGTGATATTTGATTGGTCATCATTTTTGCCGACGAGTCCGCCTACATAATAGTTGGCAGTAACATTGGCATTTATTAAGCTAATATTCGACAACAGCACGGCTGATGTAACTCCAAATAGTCCTTGATAGTCTGCTGTAGGACGGTCAATATATAAGTTGGAAATCGTAAATCCATTACCTTCAAATGAGCCCGAAAAGGGATCCTGATTCGTTCCAATAGGTATCCAACCTTCACTAACTGAATAATCAACTAAATCAATGTCTGCCATTTGAATATAACTTTCTTCAAGGTTGTTCCGCACATCATTTAAATCATTTGCTGTCCAGATTTCAACTTCAGCATATATAATTACTGATATGAAAATCATAATACACGCAAATATTAATAATGTTTTTGTCATTTGGACTCCACTTGGATAATTCATACTATTACCAGATTTAATTACAATCCAATAAATCACATTGTATGATTCATTCTAACATATCATTTGTTCACGTTCAGAAGATTAACTTATCTTGTCAGCATAACTTTCTTTTGAATTTGCACATCATCAGTTTGTAGAATAATCAAATAGACGCCTGAACCTGCTTGTCTGCCAACTGAATCTTTTCCGTCCCACGTAAAATGAGAAGTCATCTTACCCTGAAATAATCCACTGTACAATGTGCATACTTTCTGACCACGAATATTATAAACAGACAAATCACCTCTTGTGGTTTTGTCAACCATGAAATCTATTGATGTGCTCCCTTTGAAAGGATTTGGATAAGTGGCTATAATATGGTTATCAACTTGAGGAGGATCATCAACTGATACTGTTACATTCTGAAGATAAGGGTATCCATTATTAACAGCATAACCAACATCTTCTCCCCATATATCAGAAAAATCCCAACTCATGTAGGTATTTGCTGCATGTGGGTAAGTCATCTCATCCGTTGTCCTTCCCTCACCACCGGCTGAGCTAGACTGACCCGACACTTCAACATCCCAATAGCTTAAATCTGTTGTAGCACCTAATTGCTCTCCGACGAGTCCACCTACTAAGTTTCCAGAACCACTTACCGATCCAGCAGCATAACATTTATCTATTGCGGAATAGGAATAATTCCATCCTACAAGACCAGCAACTCTATTATTGCCCGTGACTTCAACAATAGCATAGCAGTTCCTTACTGTCGAAGAACCATTTCTTCCCACAAGTCCTCCTACATAATAACCATCCGCATTCACTATTCCATTTGCAAAACAATAACCTACTGTAGAATCCCAAGAATTCCAACCTATAAAACCACCAACATCTGAATTACCATTCACAGAACCAGTGAAATAGCTACTTTGAACCGTGCTTCCAGAATTCCGTCCTATATAACCAGCAACTTTGCCATTCCCCGTAACATCTCCTTCAACCGAACAGGCTTGAATATAAGTATAATTATTGAAACCTACCAGTCCTCCAACATAATCATTTCCAGTTACATCAATATTACTTAAAGTGATATTTAACAATGTTGCCATATAAGCAATTCCAAAAAGTCCCTGGTAATCCGCGATTGGTCTATTAATAAACATATTTGTTATAGTAAATCCATTTCCATCATAAGAGCCTGTAAAATTGTCTTCATTGTTTCCAAGGGGTTCCCACCCTTCCCCGGAAGAATAAACACTCAAATCTATATCAGCTATTTGAATATAATCACCTCCAAGATCACCCCTGATATTGTTCAAATCGTTTGCAGTCCTAATCTGAGTTTGGGCATATATATTTGTAATTCCGATCGTTATAAACAATAATATTGCAACTATGTTTTTCAAAATATTCTCCTTTTTTATTATTAATCACTCGCTGTCACATAGTAGAAATATTTATTTCCTGATACAGCAGCGCCATAATCTGTATATGAATTGACTCCTGAACTTCCAATTGCTACACCCCAATCTACTGCATAAGGATCAGTCGAACGATATATATAATATGTAATTGCATCCATATCATCCCAGTATAGCTCAATATCATTTCCAGTTATAAATATCGATATATTTGTTGGTGCATCAGGCGGTACTTCCTGCCATGAAAGAAATGGATATCCATTATTAATAGTATATTGGACATCATTATTCCATATATCTACGAAATCCCAACTTACATAAGTGCTATCAGAATATGGATAGGTCATATCATCTGTTGTTCTAACTTCACCGCCCGAGGAATTTGCTTGACCTGAAGTTTCTACATTCCAATAGCAATTACTCACGGGAGTGTCACTTCCTTGGTCGCCTATTAATCCTCCTACCCATTCCATACCAGTAATAAACCCAGTCGAATAGCAGTTAGTAACACTACTAGGTCCCCAAGATTGAGCACTACTCCAACCTAATAAACCGCCTACGTCGATATTACCTGTTACAGAACCAGTTGCATAACAGTCATTGATCGCGCAATTAGTAGTCATCCATCCTACTAGTCCAGCTACTTCATTATTACCAGTAATAGATCCAGTAGCATAGCTTCGTTCGATGTTTCGATCGATAACGCTGTAATTAGCATATAGGCCTATAAGACCACCAACATAATTATTACCATTAACATCTCCAGTAGCATAACAATCAATAACTGAAGAGCTAGTACTAGTTCCAGCGAGACCACCAACTCCATCACCAGTAGCTTCAGCCGTTGCACTTGAATAACTATCTGAAATTGAAGATTCTTCAGTATTCGTTCCAACTAATCCTCCAACGTACTGATTACCATATACCATTCCATCAGAATGACAACCCGACATGGTGGAATAATAATGCATTGCTGCTAACATTCCAACATCTTCATCGCCAGTTACTACTCCCGAAGCATAACAGTCAGTTGTAGTTGTATAATTACATTCACCACCAAGGAGAGTTGCAACCCTAACATAACCGATAACATTTGCATTAATTACACTGACATTAGTAAATGTTGCTCCTGTAGTAAAACCAAATATTCCTTGATTAAATCCTCCTGGTCTGTTAATAACTAGATTGGTAATGGTAAATCCATTTCCATTTAAAATGCCCGAGAAGGGGTCCAAATATGAACCAATAGGCACCCAACCTTCACCGGATGCATAACCACTTAAATCAATATCTGCCATTTGAATGTAACTAGCACCTAGATCATACCTGATATTGTTTAAATTATCCGCAGTCCAAATCTCAGTTTGGGCATAGATGTTTGTCATCCCCAAAATCACCACCAGGGCCAATAATATAAGCACTTTTTTCATTTTTTGTATCCTCCATGATATTTTTTATAGTCAACTCGTTTATATTTAAAAAATAATGTCAAATATTTTCCAGATTTTTTTAAACCGTGTTATCTTTAAAGTGAAAAAGATTGAATTTAAAAAGCGTTTTCCCAAGAAGACTTCTTAAAAACTGTAAGCAAAATAATTTTCATGTCAAGCCAGAAAGTCCAGTTTTCTACATACCATAAATCGTGTTCAAACCTCTTCTGAATTTTATCTATTGTATCTGTAGGACCTCGCCAGCCATTTACCTGAGCCCAACCAGTTATTCCTGGTTTAATTAAATGCCTAAGCATGTAATTATCAATTGAATTCTGGAATTCTTTATCTAAAGAAACTCTATGTGGTCTTGGTCTAAAAACACTCATGTCACCCTTCAGTACATTGAAAAATTGTGGTAATTCATCTAAATTTGTTTTTTGGAGAAACTCGCCAATTACTGTTTTGCGAGGATCATTTTCTTTTAATTTCAGGATTAGAGTTTAATAAATCTCTAAAAAAATTAATTGTTTTTTCTAAACCTTCTTCTAGAGATACTATTGGTTGCCAATTTAAATGTTTTTTAGCTAAACTAATATCTGGCTTTCTTCGAACCGGATCATCCTTAGGTAAAGTATTGTAAGCAATCTTTGATTTAGAACCAACCATATCAATTATAATTTCAGCTAATTCTAATATTGTTATTTCTTTTGTATTGCCAAGATTTACCGGACCTACAAAATCATTAGGAGAATTCATCATTTTGATAAATCCTTTAATTAGGTCATCTACATAACAAAATGATCTAGTTTGGCTTCCATCCCCATAGATTGTAATTGGTTCATTTTTTAAAGATTGCATAATAAAATTACTAACAACACGTCCATCATTGGGATGCATATGTGGACCGTAAGTATTAAAAATTCTAACAACCTTAATATTTAATTTATGTTCACGAAAGTAATCAAAAAAAAGGGTTTCAGCACATCGTTTACCTTCGTCATAACATGAACGAATACCAATAGGATTTACATTACCCCAATAATCCTCTTTCTGAGGATGAACTGCTGGATTACCATATACTTCACTTGTGGAAGCCTGTAAAATTTTTGCCTTTAACCTTTTTGCAAGACCCAGCATATTGATAGCACCATGAACTGATGTTTTTGTAGTTTGAACAGGATCATACTGATAGTGGACGGGAGAAGCGGGGCATGCTAAATTATAGATTTCATCTACTTCTACATAGAGAGAAAAAGTAATGTCATGCCTGATAATCTCGAAATAAGGATTATCCAAGAGGTCGATTATATTTCTTTTTGAGCCCGTGAAAAAATTATCTACACAAATTATTTCATTACCTTCATTTAATAATTTTTTACAAAGATGACTTCCTATAAATCCGGCGCCACCTGTAACTAATATTTTCTTTTTCATTATATTCCTTTCATCGCAAAAAATATTGTCTTTATAATAATAACTAAATCCAGAATAAAACTTTGATTGTAAATATAATACAAATCTAACTCAATATTCTCATGAATTAATTGGGACCTGTATTTACTTATCTGCCAGAAACCAGTTATACCCGGTTTAACTTTCAATCTTTCTCTATGAATATCTTCATATTGTTCTACTATAAAGGACATCTCAGGTCTTGGTCCAACAACACTCATATCTCCCTTTAAAACATTTATAAACTGAGGGAATTCATCCAGGCTTGTTTTCCTTAAAAAACGACCAAATTTAGTAATTCTTGAATCATCATTTTTTTGAGGACAATAATCATACTGGGAAGTATCTATATACATAGTACGGAATTTATAAATTGTGAATATTTTCCCATTTTTGCCAACTCGTTCCTGTTTAAACAAAATAGACCCTTTTGAGTCAAATTTTATCAATAAAGATAATAGTAAAGAAATTGGACTGGTTATTATTAGAATAATTAATGAGAATATAAAATCAAATATTTTTTTAATAATAGTTTCAAAAAAAGTGTATTTTACTTCTCTATAAGAAAAAAGAGGCATATTACCTATTTGGTCAAAACTAACAAATTGTGCATTCAGTTTAAATAAATTTGGGACAAATCTATATTTAATTTTTTTCATTCTACAAACTTTAATTATATCTATGATTCTTTGAGAACTAGCTGACGGCATTGCCATAATAACTTCAGATATATTAAATTTTTCGATTATTTCTTCAAGATCTGAAAATTGTCCTAAAAGATTATGAGGATTAGATGATCCTCTCTTTTTGGTATCATCAATAAATCCGATAATTCTGTAACCAACTTGTGGTAATCTTTTAAATTGATTATAAAGCTGAATACCCACTTCTCCAGCACCATAAATAATAGTATTAGATAATAAATGACCTTTAGAATGAAAGTAATAAATAATTAAATGATAAATTTTTCTTGAAATTAGAATGAATATTATCAACAAAATAATTGAATATAAAATAAACAAACGGTTTAAAAAAATTTGTTTTGTGATAAATTCTAATATAATAAAAGCAAAAACTGAAAAAATAGAAGCTCTAACAATTTTTACTTCTTCATCAATATTATAAATCATTAAATATCTTTTATATGAACTTGTCATGAATAAAAATGATAAAACAATTCCAGAAAATACTATTAACAATGAAGTGGGATATGAGGAAAATATTTCATTATACTTGAATATTGAAATTTTGTATAGATAGTTGGCTAAATTTAAAGCAATAAAAATGAAAAGGAAATCAAATATAATTGGGAGTAATTTAATAAAATTTTGATATTTAGAATACTTATTAATTATCATAAGAATTTTGGTTACTAAATAAGACTATAATTATTATTTTTCGTTGCATTCTGAATCTTTTCTAAAATCCAAGTATATATTTTCTTCAAACCATCTTTCAATGAATAAATCTTCTCTCTGTCTAACATATTTTAAACTCCTAACCCACCCTCTAAATCTAGTTTAATTATCGACCAGATTTTTGTCTCACTAATATAGGCAGAGATGGTAATTATATTGATTTAATGTATTCTAATCTACTCATAATTTATTGCTTATACATTGTTTATAAGCAAAAATTGTAACGGGTGACCCATTACTCATATCTACGAAAAATGGTGCAACAATTATTCCGCTTATATTATTCTTAATACTTGACAAATTCATATCTTCTATTATCCAAATAGGTGAATTTTTGCCATTTGGATCCAAAAAAATTTTATGAGCTTTTTCTCCAATATCACGAAATTTCCAAGAAGTTAATGAGATAAAATCAAATCCAATGGCTCTTAGATTACGAAAAGTATCCCTTAGCCAGATGCCAAATTCGGGAGATAAACCAGGATTATCATTCCAATATTTATCCATAAGTCTATATTTCCCATAACCTGTTCTAATTAGTAGTAAGTCAATATTCGTATTAATCTCACATTTAATATCTTTTTTGTTTATTAACTTTGCTCGATCACAAGGAACATCAACGACCTGAATTTTATTAAAAAACCATTTTTGTGTAGGATAATCTGTAACAGTTTTACCATTATTAAAAAAATGCTTGGGCATATCAATATGTGTTCCAATATGATTCGTTGAAAAAAACCAACTTGATGAATTTGCACTATCTCCATTAATAATTTGAGAAGTTTCATTCACCGTAAATTTATCACGCTTTCCATAAGAAGGAATTTTTTGATTTAAATTATATGAAAGTAAAACATATTTATCCATTTTTATTTTGTCTTTGTCTTAGATTTAAAAAAAAATCAGCCATTAAAAAATCGTTTTCATCATCAATATCAATTGCTTCAATTCTATCGATAGGCATCAAGTATGGATTTTTTCCAAGCCGATGTCCTCGAGAATTAAACATCTCGCGGGAGAAAACATATATACAGGAATTTTCTTCATAAATCACAGGTAAGTCCTGTGTTCTTATTAGGTTATCAGGATCATGATTGATAGCTCTTCCATCTGCCCAATAAAATCTTGTTTTCAGGGGTGTTACACTAAATAATGAATCGTGATGTTTTAATGAGAAATATGTTTCAATTGCTGTGTTTATAGTATTCGTAGTTAATAATGGATTTGTACTATGGGTTTGTAGATAATGTTCTCCATCGGTTTTGCTTAAATCATATTTCGTTAAAGGTGCCATACTAACCATGTCACCAAGAAGATAATTGGGTCTTTTAAGGATTGTTACATTAAAATTCTTTGAAGCATCTTCAGCAATCAAATCGGAATCAGTATTTATGATAATTTCATCAATATATTTACTTCTGCTAAGTGACTCCAATATCCAGTGGAATAATGGTTTACCTCCAATTGACCTAAAGTTCTTATCTTTTACTCTTTCAGAATTATGTTTCATAGGTACTAAAGCCTTTACAAATGGGATATTCATAACCTTATCCTATTAGTCCGTTACTAGCAAATACATTCAACAGGTTTTCTTTATTCCCAAAAGAAAAATCAACTTTCCCCCCAGCAGCTAACACCAAGGCGATGCCAGCGGCTACATCCCAAATCGCAATATCATTCTCTTGATATCCTTCGACACTTCCACATGCAACAAAACATAATGAAAGGGCAGCAGAGCCTAATAATCTAATTTTTTTATATTCTTGAATGTTGATAACAAAATCCGTAAGAGTATCAGTATCAAAACTGGAATATACTGGGAAACCAGTACATAATATTGATTTGGATAAATCGTCTATTGAACTAACTGAAATTTTTTTCCCGTTTAAAGTCGCGCCAACACCAACTTCTCCAATATAAATGTCATCATGGAGGAAATTATAAATTACACCAAAAATGGGAATATTATTTTTCCATAATCCGATTGATATACAATTAAGAGGAATATTCTTAGAAAAATTTAAACTTCCATCTAAAGGATCAACAATCCATCTATTGCAATTATTTTTATCATAATTCAAAAAACCTTCTTCTTCACTTAAGATTGGAATATTAGTTTCTTTCTGCAAAAGATTGAGAATTATTTTTTCTGATTCGATATCTGCTTGCAATTTAATATCTTTTCCTTTTGAAGAATTTATAATAATCTCTTCATTATAGGTTTGTAATAATTTTTTACCTGCTAACAAGACAGCGTTAGTTGCTATGCTAATCAATTTTGTGTTATCCATAAATGTTAGCTCCTTAGATTAATACATAAAATTATTTGTGAATCTCTTTTTCATCTTAAAATAATGAGTTAACTTATTTATTGAATTCTTCAAGAAAATCTTTATGTTTGGCTAAATACGTAACAATAAGATGATCTAAAATCAGATGCAAATCTTCAATTGGACCATATTCTCCTTTGGGATTTGGTGTAAACAAACACAACTTCACTGCTTCTTTTAATTTCCCACCTTTAAACCCAACAAATCCAATCGATATTCCACCAATTTCATTTGCATATTCTGCAGCTTTCACAACATTCATAGAATTTCCGCTTGCTGAAATAGCCAATAGAATATCACCATTAGTGAAATTGTCTTTCATTTGTTCTACAAATACCTCATCATACCCATTGTCGTTCCCGATAGCCGTTAAGAAAGGAGTATTATCTGTTAAGCTTCTAACTTTAGGTCTTTTTTTCACAAAATATCTCACAAAAAAACCAAAATCTACCTGCATATGTGAAGCAGTTGAAGCACTGCCTCCATTTCCGCAAATGTATAATGTTTTATCGTTTCTAAATGCTTCTACTATTGTTTCAACTATATCATTAAGAATATCAATATCCATAGAATCCAGTAACATGTTCAATTTCTCCTGATATTCAATAACGTGTTTTTTTAATATATCTCTTTGTTCCATTTTGATTTCCTAATTCTTATAAATTTCATCAATTATTCTCATTAACTTTAAGGCATCTTGTGAATTGCCGATAGTTATTGGTGAATCATGTATTATTGAATTGAAGAAATGCTCCATTTCGTACTTCCATGAATTATTGACCGTAAATGTTTCCTTTTCCTCATCCCTCCATGTAGCAGCAGGGGCAGTAGTCCTGTTCTTTGCAATTGATAGAATCTCCTCACCATAAGTCATTGAGGATGTTATCAAACCATTTAGAACCATATACCCTTTTTCTAAAAAAATTTCTAAAGAGAACAGGTGTCTCCATTGACTCATAGTTGAGTGCAACGAAGCAACAACACCTGATTTTGAGTTTTTAAAAATTGCAAAAACATTATCCTCAATCGGCATTTTCCAATATAAATTTGAAACCTCTGCTTTTACAGAATCAAAATCATGAGCAAAATGGAGGAATAAATCCAACATGTGGATTCCCTGATCAATTAGAATTCCACCACCGGATTGTTTGGGGTCTGCTCGCCAGCTCTTGTAATAGTTTTGATAAACACTTTTACCATAACGTCCTCTCATCCAAAGGATTTTTCCATATTCCTTTTTATCAATAATTTTCTTCATTTTGATTATACTATCATGGTGTCTATGATTAAAACCATACATTAGTTTTAGATAAGGATTGTGATTCTCAACTTCTATTATTTCTTCAATATCCCTTGCATTAAAAGCTGGCGGTTTTTCACAAAAAACATGTTTTCCTGATTTTAAAGCCCTAATTGTCAGTGGCTTATTAAGATAATTCGGTGTACAAATAATTACGACGTTTATCTTTTTGTTATCCATAATATAATCTATAGAGACATTAGGTGGAATATTAATCAAAGTTTTGTCTAAAACAGGGTCAGAGATAGCAACTACTTCCCCGAAACCATTTTCCATAATTGTTTTATGACGAATTTGTCCCATTTTACCGTAACCGATTATACCGATTTTGAAGTTCATGATAACCTACCTTAATGATTCTATTAAATTCTTCACGGCATCTATTTCCATTTGTAACTTCCCTTCTGCTGCATAAGAACCTAAATGGGGGGTTAGAATAACATTTTTAAGTTTTGTAAATGGTCCTTTATACGGTTCTATTAAAAAAACATCAATTGCAGCTCCCGCAATATTATTATTTTTTAAAAAATCAAACAACGCAGTTTCATCAACAACTCCTCCCCGAGCAGCATTTATTAGAAATGCAGATTTTTTCATTTTTGAAAGTTGGGCTTTCCCAATAATTGCAGTTTTATCCTTATTTGGCGGCACATGTAATGAAACTATATCAGATTTTTGCATCAGCTCATCAAGATTAACTAACTTAACTGAATTTTGGTTAGCCCATTTTTCATCAGGATATAAATCAAAACCAATAACAGTATTACCAAGTTTGGAAAACATTTCGGCTACCATTTTACCAATTCTTCCTAAACCAACAATACCTACTGTTTTCTCAAACAGTAAATTGCCAATTTCTTTTTTCCATATTCCTTTTTTAATATTAGCATCTGCCAGGGGAATTTTTCGCAACAAAGAAAAGGTCATAGCAATTATCATTTCCGCTACTGATCTTGTTGGACCATCTGGAGTATTAACCACGGTAATTCCTTTATCTTTTGCATATTCCAGATCGACACTATCCATACCAACTCCTACACGACTAATACATTTTAACTTGGGCAATGCATCCATTACTCTGGCAGTAAGGGGTTCTACTCCAGCAACGATTCCAACACAATCTTTACCCAAAGTTATTACTTCTTCAGCAGTAAGTTTCCTACTATATGGATTTATTATTAGTTCATATCCATTTCTAATTAATATTTCTAATGGTTCATTTCCACATTTACCAAATGATGATGGAGAAACCAACACTTCCATCTTTTCGCTCATTTTATCAATCCTTTAAATTTAATATATTCTTCTTTCATTTTTTCTGAAAAAAATACCATATCATCCCCATAAGCGATAAATGTATAACCTTCCCTAATTTTATTTTTTAGTAAAGCTATGTCACTGTGAACAACATGAAAACCACCTGGCTTATTAGAACATTTTAAAAAATATCGTATTTTTCCTAAAGCATCTTTAACATCCGGATGATCAAAATTTCCTGGTTCACCTAACGACGCAGATAAATCATACGGTCCAATTATAAAGCCGTCAATTCCTTTCACAGAAAGTATTTCATCAATATTTTCAACTCCCCGAATATGCTCTATTTGAGCTATAACAATTGATTCATTCTCAACCCATTCCTTATATTCTTGGAAACCCACACCATATTTTTGAGCCCTTGCCAGTCCAACTCCTCTGGTGCCATTTGGTGGATATTTCACTGCATTAACAGCTTTAATAGCATCTTCCTTGGAATTTATCATAGGTACAATCACTCCATATGCTCCAGCATCCATCACCCGCTTAATAATATATTCATTATTACAACCCACCCTAACCAGAGGTGTTATACCAGACAATTCAATAATTTGAATCAAATTCTGTGTGCTCTCAAAATCAATGGTTGTATGTTCAATATCTATTACTAACCATTCAAATCCACTTTGACACATTATTTCACAAATAGGATTATAGCCACAAGATAACCACGAGCCGATTGTTAATTCTTTATTTTGTAACTTTTTCTTTAATGAAGTCATTTTACCTCTTTTGGGGGGGGTTGATTTCTTTTTATAAATATGTATTTTTCTTTAAAAGGACCATGAGGAATATGAGTAAAAATAGCTCTCTTTATTAACTTGACACCTAACTTTTTATTAACAATTATAGCATCAAGCGAATTATCCCATTCATCTTCAGTATTAACATATTTAGCATTCAAAAATGCTGACTCAAGAGTTTTGAAATTCCCCATTATTCCACATGATTTTAAAAATAGTTGTAGTTTTTTATCATTATCAATTTCAAATAAATCATTAAAATTCACACGAGGAAAAACTTCGAGTTTACCCCCAACTGTTGCATTATAAACTTTCACATTGTGCTCATAAAAAAACTTTTTGCCTTCCGCCAATGTATCAATCATTTCATGTACGGTAGGATTATGATAACTTCTACTTTTACCAAAATATCGTGGATCAAAATGGTTAGGGTCGTCGTCTTTTTCAGCAATCCAATTTCTTGAATTCTTTTTTTGTACAGATTGTTCCCTAAAAGTCATATCCATACCAAGCAAATAAATTTCGTCAAAACCAAGGAATGCTAAGACTTGAAGACCGGCGTTTATAACGGTTTTATTTATTCCACATTTAGGCAAATTAAGAGAAAATTCCGGTTTATCCGTATTTAGCCATAGTATATTTTCTCTATCAATAATAAGTTTATTCTTTATTTCAACATTGGATGGATGTATATCCGGGAAAAAGGAAAGTGTAACATTTGGAATAACATCAGTATTTATCTCTTTATAGGCATCTTTAATAACAAGGTCATCTACTGCTATATAAAAATCTGGAAACCAGTTAAGCCTTTCAAAAAAAAGATTAAACCTATTGCAACACATTTTATATTCGTTTTTTATTAAATGTAAAGGAGTCTTATTTAGACTTGGTCCATTACCAAGTAGGAAAACTCTGTTTCCTTTATATTTCCCTTTTAATTCTTCAAATCGGGAAATATTATTGCGGTCCTTTTTTTGTGATATTCGTTTTAATTTAACAATACTATACTTTATTGACCTATCGATAAAAACTTCTAGACCGTCGTTTACCAAAATATTCTTCGATTTTTTGAAATATTTATTCATACTTTTAAAATAAATTATAATAATCTACCTTTTCGAAAATATTAAGCTTACCCCCAACTGTTGCATCAAGAATACGTCTATTATCTTTCTCAAAAGCTTTTTTTGCCATTGAATAAGCCAATTCTTCACCTTTATAATCGGGTATTCTCCAAACCATTCCTCTTTTGTAATAACCCTTTATGTAATGATTATCTTCATCACCACTGCTACTAGAACAAGCTTTTTCGATATACTTTATATTATAATATTTTTGAAAGTATTCCAATGAATACCGTTTAATTGGATTTGGATCCGGCTCAAAGGCAAAGATAGACCACTTCATACTTAAAAAATTTTCCAAAAAACTTCCTGTTGATGCTCCAATATCAAAAACCGTACCTGAAGGCTCATTTATAAAATCTAAATATTTTTTTATGAGATCAACCTCTTTTATTCGATTATTTAGTCTAAGCTTTCTAATAATTTTTCTAAATATCAAAATTAAGTATAGATAATATCTGCCGACATATCCTATATTATTCAACACATAAAATATTTTAGTAATTTGCTTTATTAAGGTTGTCATGTCAAACTCCCAAATATAATATTATTTTTTAGGTTTAAAAAAGATATTTTTAATCTCACCTTGACCGCCAATTTAAGCAACCAATAAAAATATTTTAAGTTCATCATAAGCATCTATATTCTTATAATTATAAGAAATGAAATTATTAGAATCGGTAGCAGCAATACGCTTTATACGATCAATGGCTTTAACACACCAAAATGTGCAATTCTCTTTTGTGCCAAATTTTATCCAATTACACATATATCGTTTATAGAATAAGTGGATCAGGGGTTAATATGCATAAAGCGATACTGCAAATTCATCGAATATTCCCTCTGAGTCGGCTAAAAATGAACTTTCTAACTATTTTTTTTTCTCCTTCGGATATTTGGGACTTATATTTAAAATTATAAATGATTCCTACTATTAAAAAATAAATTCCTCCTATAAGATAAGGTTTGCTAAAAGACAATTTAGCCGATTTAAGAAAATACATTAATATTGGATATGATTTATTCCTATAACCTAAAGCATTTTTTCGTAATCCACCCCAATAACCACCTGTTTCATCTCTCATATTGGTTTTATAAAAGTGTTGTAATTCATATTGTTTATATTTTCTAGTAAGAAATCCATGGTGCCTTGCTAAAATATCATCTATACTATCCCATGCACGCATCCGCTTCAAACCACCAATTTTATAAAAACATTCTTTCCTATAAAATTTAGTTGCTCCCTGGGTATTCCACAGATATTTGGATTCATATACCTTTTTCCCATTTTCTCTATAATAGATGTAACCACTTGCAATCCCAAGTTTATCATTCTTTTCAAATTCAGACATAATTCCTGAAAAATAGCTATGAGTATCAATTTCAAGATCCCCATCTAGCTTTAACAATATATTCCAATCAATTTTCTTTTCATTTTCCGTATATTCTAAGCCATAATTAATCATATCAACAATCGGAGCACCAGTCTCCCGCGTATTTTTTATCTTATTATTATTCAATAAATGCATAAATTTATGATTAGACATGTATGAAGTAATTATTGAAACCGATTCATCTTCAGAATTGTCATTTATAAATATCCATAATAAAGGCTTCAAATCCTGTTTTAAAACGGAATGTATAAATTGATGAAGAGTTTTTTCCTCATTTCTAATCGGTGTAATTATTATTAAATTCATTATTTATCTATATATTATTATTTAATTACTTCGCTAGTTATTTATTTGTTTTTAATTAATCAAATACCAATACACAATGAAGCGAAGAAGAACTCTCACCATCTAGTTAAAAATATTATATCTTGATTAATCATTAATAACAGCATAATAAAAGGAGCCATAACCATTGATGAGAAAAAAACCTTGCTAATTTTTTTAGGATCTTGATTAGTTATGGCGAAATTAGTATGCTTTAAATTAAATCATGACAACAACTAACAAATACAAAAAATATTCACATATAACAGAAACGCAATTTAGGCGTTTAATTCATCTTTTTTCGATGGATATTGATGTAACAATAATCGTCAAAATTACTGTTCTAAAAAGAATACGGTGGTAAACTCATTCGTCAACGTATAGTTGAAATCTGTGATTAAATGTCTCCATTTTCTGGAGTCGTTGAAGTCAATGAATCGTATTTCGGAGCAAGACGGGTTAAGGGAAAACAGGGACAATGGGCTTAAGGTAATTTTGGGATCTTTCAACGTGAAGGTCAAGTTTACATCGAAATGGTCTCGAATTGTACTAAAAAAACGTTTCAGGGCATCATAAGAGGAAAGGTTGACACAGATAGTCTGATCCATTCGGACACTTGGATGGGCTACGATGTACTTGTTGATGTTTGGTATCAATATCATTTCGGATCAAACATAGCCATAATGAATTTACCTTAGAGGAGAATCACATTAACGGTATCCAGTCCTTTTTGTCTTTTGCCAAAGGAAGACTCCAAATATTTCATTAAATTTCCCATAATAGTGGTGGTTTAGAAACATTAACAATTTCATCAAAATGATTTATTTTTTGACTGCTGACCTTGAATATGATTACCCACGCATATTACAATAGAACCAAAATTGAAAAATCTACCGAAATCCGTTTGGATCAAGAAACCCGCAAATATTAAAATATGATCTTTTATCTTCCTTTAGATATTTTGCTTTCTTTATGCTTAATTCACCGGCACCTATAATGAGTAGATTACGATTTATTCTTTTAGTTCTTACCAGCCAATAGTAAATTTGTGGGACAATAAGAACTCGGCTTATGAAAAACAAGATAAACAATGTTGTAAATATTATCCCTAAAAGAACTCTACTCATAGTTACTTCAGTTATCTTAAAAATAAAAGAAATAAATATTAAGATTATCAGGCTTGTAATAAGTGACTTGAGCAGAGCAAAGGTATGGCGTGAACGGTCTAAAATTATCTGGTATTTATAAAGATGATTCCCTTGTAAAAATACTAGAATAGTAAAAAATAATATAACATATCCCCATAAATGACCAAAAGAAATCTCTTTATAATTTATCAATCTTTGATGAAAATAGATATAATAAGAAACGATTATTCCACTGATAATTATTATTATATCGTGGATAAAAAGGAGGGATTTGTGGAGTGGGATTTTCATAGTTTATCCTGATAAATCTGTAAAGATTTTTTTAAGTTTAATTTTTTCATCTTTCCAATTCATTCTTTTCTTAATATCCTGTAATTTAAATTTAGATTCTAGTAATAAATTTTTATTTTCAATAAGCTTTGTTAATTCTTTTGCAAACGACTCAGCATCATCACTACGATAATAAAACAATTCATAATCTGCAAAATAATAATCCATAACTCTATTACTTACAGATAAAATAGGCAACTCCATAAAAATATATTCCATAAGTTTTACAGGTAATGAATAATCAGTAGATATTGACTTTTTGTAAGATACTATTCCAATATCAGATTTTGATATTAATCGTGGTAGCTGATCTAAAGCGACAAATCCATGAAAAAAAACATTATCTTCTAAATCTAATTGCTTGATTAATGATTTAATATCACTAACACTATCACCATTCCCATAAATATTCAATATTACATTGGGGAATTTACTGATAACTATTTTTAATCCGCCTAGAACTATATCTAAACCACATCTAAAAGAAATAGTACCATGATACATCAATTTAATGTTGTTATCATTTATATAAGAGTTAATATATTTATGTCCATCAAAAATAGTCTCTTCAGGTAAATTCATTATCACTTTAATTTTATTTATTGGTATTCCATGCTTTGCCAATATTTCTGTTTTAGCTGGTTCGTGAACAGTTAATACAATGTCAGAAAATAATGCAGATATTTTTTCTTCAAATAATAGCATTTTAGAAATAAACATTGAGAATGGTGTGTGAAACTTAGATAAATAAACCTCTGGCATTGTATCAAGTATATCCAAAATTATTTTTGCTCTAAATATTTTAGGAATAATTGCAGCAAAGATTAGAAAATTTGGCATGTTATTACAATATATAATATGATATTTTTTCCCCCAAGTATTCCACGATAATTTAAAAAACAATCTTAAAAAAAAATTAATATACGAAATAATATATTTAAAAGCTGAATCACCTCGATATTTTCCCGATGATAATTGATATACATTCACTCCATTTATACAATTAATAGTCTGATGTTTTTTCTCTTTTAAAACAAAAACATCAACATTATAATCCAATTCAGATGCAGCTTCTGCTTCTTTTCTTAATCTAGAATCTCCACTATAAATTGTATATGAAAATATTGCTATATTCGTTTTGTGATTTTGTTTTACCATTATTAATTTTTTGGTATTAACGGAACTCAAAAATGATACACTTATGGAAAAAACGGTATTGTCGTAAGCTCCTTATAACTCTAAAAGAGAGTTAATAGATAGGAAGTAATGTGCTATACTTTTTTTTATCCTTTTATACTGAAAATTTTTAATAAATATTTCGAGATCAGGACTAACAATTTTCTTATCCCTTTTTATCATTGAAAAAATGTATCCAACATAATTTATTAATCCTGTAAGAAAATATGGTTTTTTACTCCTACCTATCGAAATGGCTCTTAGCAGTCCTAATAGTAAATCATATCCCATTCTGTATGATAATCCACCTAATTTATAACTTGCTTTGAGCTGACCTGTTTCATAACCAGTTGGTCTATGATGAATTACTTGTAAATTCTTAAGAATTTTCACTTCCCATCCTAAATACATAGCACTCATTTGATCAATACCATCCCATCCCAAAACCGGTTTTAATCCACCAATTTCTAAAAAACATTGCTTTCTATATGCTTTAAAGCATCCCCCCAAATAATATTTCGCACTTCTTTCAAGAACTAAATTGCCATTTTTCTCTACAAAAGTTCTTCCACCACACATTCCAACATTTGGATTTTTTTTGAAACATTTTGCTACAACTTCAAAATAATCACATGGTAAAGTCAAATCTGCGTCTAATTTTACAATAAAATCATAATCTTTGAGTTTAACATATTTCATCCCATAAAGAAATGCTTTTGCTTCACTGGCCGTTACCAGATTTTCTGTTAATGGTGTATATTTTTGAATTGGTGTAATCCATCTATAATTTTTTGCATATTCTGAGATTATATTATAAGTATTATCTGTAGAACCATCATTTACAATAATTCATTTTTCAGGTAATAGTGTTTGTTTCACAACCGAATCTAATATGTAATGGATATATTTTTCTTCGTCTTTAGCGGGAGTTATTATGATGTATTTCGTATTCTTCGTAAATTTTCCTTTAATTAATATTACTCCAGTTAATTATTTTTTGGATTTCATTATTTATATTATTGATAGAATTTGTTTCCCAGAATTCATTAATCACCGAATCATTACATAATTTATCATTATAATTAATAATTGCTTCAACCAATTCTTCTTTTGTTTCAACAAATTCAGCGGATTTATTTTCCAGATCCTTCATGTATTCCCAACCCGGTAATTTAACAATAATTGTTTTTAGACCAAAGGCTAATCCTTCTAATAGAGCTGTAGAAAACACCCCTATTTGAAAATCAGAAATCGCAAAAAGGTCGTATAGAGAATATTTTTTATCATCTACTACCCAGACCTTTTCTTGATTATATAATTTAGCATATCTTTCCTTTGCATCAATAATTTCTGCAGGATGTAATTTAAATATTATCCTATATTGTCTTATATCACTATGATTCACGCAATCCAATATCATTTCTGCTAATTTATCGCCAATTGGACCTTGTGATATCACAACAATATTTTTTCTGTTATTATTAAATTTTATCTCTCTTATTTTATTCTCCAAATATGGAAATCCTGTAATTTTAATATTTCTCTTATCAATTGGTAACCTTGAATTTTTCTTCCAAAACTCACCCCATACAAAAAAATAATCAGGGAAAGAAACTAACTTATATTTTCTATAAAAATTATACGCAATATGATACCGACCCATTGTGCCATGTTGTAATTCTATTGTTGGGATATTTAATTTTTTTGCATTTTCAATTGCATTCTTATGTATTAATGTGTAACCATCTACAACAATAATTAATTTTGGATGTGATTTTTTCAATAACTTAAAAAGTTTGTGATTTATTAATTTATATCTTAATATAAATCGATACAAAATTTTCTCAACATGCTCTGCATTATTTAAATCGTAGTTTTTCTTAAAAAGGACAGACAATTGCTGTAAAATATTTTTTTCAGATAATGATAATTTTAATTTTTTTATATTTCCCAAAAATCTACTTGGAAATTCAATCCAATCAATGTAGAATAAATTCTTGGTTGGGGTAGGAGTAAAATGTTCCAAAGAATAGGTAGATTCTAGTACTTTATAATTGAATTGGCAGCTCTTTAAAAAAGGGTCGGTATAAATGTCTATATAATTATTTTTCTCCCAAACACGTCTTGAATGATTTAGAAATAAAACATCAGTATTTCCTGATGAAAATTTTCTAAATTTGAAAATAGATATAATGTAATATAAAAATGCTTTGAAAAAAGAAATATAGCCTTTTTCAATATCTCGTCTTGAACCACTTTTAGTTTTATAATATTGCTTAAAAAGATAACTGTAAATACTAAAACGAGCGTATTCCCATATTTTAATACCAGAAATTTCAATATCAAAAAGGTTATTATTATCTTCAAATTTTAGAAATTTATCAACAAATTCTTTTAATGTATAATCTGTATTAATAATAGCACCTATAATTTAAATATTTTACTGTTTTGCTTTGAATTATTATATATTTGTTTTATATCGTACTTCTTTATAGTAGTTTTAACCAAAACCAAGAATTTTTCTTGCCATTTATGAGTTTCTTCACAGATCCAAATATACTTTACATTTTTCTTTACTAACCAATTATGTAGATTTTCTGGTGTAGCAATTCCTTCATAATTAATTATTTGCATTAATTCTCTTGAAGTGACATAATTATGATCAAGATAATAAGCTTGAGGTTTGAATAATAATACTTTTTCCCCGTTTTTCATTATATCATCAAGAAAATAAAAATCTTTATACCACTTAAAACCATATTGTGATTTTTCATGGAATTCTTCTTCTGTCCAAAATCCAAATACTTTTGGATAAGTTTGAACTTTTTTGTATGTTGTATATAAAGTAAAAAACATTACCCATATAATAATAAAGATTTTTATAGTTTGTTTTAGATATTTATTAGATAATTTATAAAATCCCCAAGAACCAATAATTGACAGTAATATAAATATTATAAATACATATCTGGGAATTGGACCTCCAAAATTGATAAGCATAACAAAATGAACTGTATAAACAAATAATATTATTACAGAAAATTTGATAAAAATATCTATCTTCCAATACTTTTTTATTACAGCTACAAAAAATAAGGGAATTATTAAAGGATTGAGAAAAGTCAAATAAACAAATTTCTGATTGTATAAAGGAAGAATATATTTTGATATCGGTTGAAAAGTTATATGAAAAAAATAATAAATAAAGTAAAATAATGATAAAAAATTTAAATGATATGGACCCATAGATTCTGATAAACTATGATGAAAACATATATATGGATATTTTAGTTGAAAATAATTATTTAAATTGGGGTAGAAAGGATTTCCAGTAAAAATATAGGCTTTATATGCCCAAGGGGAATAAATTATTAATGCTGTTATTACTGGAATAAACATTAAATAAATCTTTTTGGTTTTTATTAAATCTATAAATAATATTATTAGTAGAATGAATATGAAAATAATACCTGTCATTTTTACACAAATAGTTGTTCCACAAAATATGCTAAATAAAATTAAAAATTTAATATTTCTATATTTTAAAAATTCTAATAAAGACCAAAGACTTACTAAAGAAAAAAATGCCAACATCATATCTTGTAAAGGATTATATGATTGAGAGTAAAATGTTTGTGTTGAAATTATTAATATTACTGATAAAAATGCAATTTTTTTATTAAAAAATTCCTTACTGAATCCATATATAGTTAACATTAATAATAAGCTTATTAAAAAAGCTATAATATTTGCAGAAACATCAGGTAGAATCAACATTCCAAGCATATATAGCATTTCTGTAGCTGTTGGCCAATTTGATGAAATTATATATGGCAAATCAATAAAGCCATGATGCTGGATATACCTTTTGGGCATATTCACTCTATCAGCAAGAGTATCTGTGCCTGTTATTGGGGCAAAGGCTTGTATAAATGAACTTATAAAAAATAGTATCATTGCCCAAAAAAGAACTTTCTCAAATTTTGATAAGGAATTATAAAATTCCTTAATTTTTATTTTCTTATTTTTTAAGATAAGAAAAATAAATATAATAAACATCAAAAAAACAAAATAACCATATATTGGATATATGCATCTTGAAAAACCTGCAATTAACATCAGATTGATAATAACTGCAATTAGCATAGCTATTGAAAAATAAATATTATTTGATTTATTTTTGATTAGAAACATATAGCTCACTCTTTTTTATTATAATTATTCATATAGGATAATTTTAAGTCAAAAATTAAGATCTACTTAGTAAAACTGTCCCAATTATAATTATAATAACTCCAAATATTCTTGTTAAAGATATATTTTCCTTAAATATGCAATACCCAGCTAATAAACTAAAAATGTAGGTCAAACTAAGCATTGGATATAAAATACTGAAGTCAATTTTTTTAAGTAATATCGTCCATAGATATCCAGCTATAATAAATGAAAAAAAAGCTATGTAAATCTCAATTGAGAACAGTTTTTTGAATATATCAATATTTATTGGCCAAATTTCAACATTTTTATTGTTTAACCATAATTTTATAGCCACTTGATTTAAAACAAATAATATACAAGAAATAATTATAAGGAAAAAATCAACTATCTTCATTTTTTCCCAACTCTCTAATTTTCTTCTCTAAAAAAGAAGTATAGCTTATTAATTCCTGAATTCTATCTGACATTTCAGACAAAGTAATGGACAGATGAAATATATACAACAACATAAAGAAAATTACTCCAATGAATATTAATAAAGGTGCATCGCCAACACCCAAGAATGTTGCGATCATTTTATAAAATTTTTCAAAGATAACAACAGTAACCATTAAAATACTAATACACAACCACAAAAAAGAATAAAATGGTTTCATAGAACGTTTTCTTACAATTGAAATAAATATCAAAAGAAAGAAAAAAGATAGAATAGCGGAAATTATTTTAATGTATAATGGCATCAGAAAGCTCTCTTATCTGTTTTTTTTGTAATAAAGCTCCTATTAAATTTATGATTGCATAAAATGGGAACTTTAGACCATTAATAAAACTAATCTCAGATTTCCCTGTAATCCTTCGCTTCATTATTACAGGTATTTCCAAAATGCGCAACCCAGCAAAATGACTTATTAATAGCATTTGGACACAAACCTCAAATTCATGTTTATATTGTTTTCCAAAAAAATTAATGGATTTTCGGTTATATGCTCTAAATCCAGAAGTAATATCTGTTAACTCGGTTTTAGTTAATAACGATAATAATTTAGAAAATGAGAAGATTCCAATTTTCCTTAATAAGCTCGATTGGAAGCCCTTTTTTTCAATAAATCTGGAACCTATTACTATATCAGCTTTATCATATAAAATGGGTTCTATTAATTTATTTAAATAAGAAGCATAATGCTGGTTGTCCCCATCCATATGACAATAAATGTCATAATCCATCAAATAAGAATATAGAAATGCTGTTTTGATAACACCAGCACCTCCACCTGTGTTCACCGGATGTTGTATATATTCTACACCACTCTCTTTAATTAATTTTATGGATTTGTCCTCGGAATAATTATCGATTACTAATAAATCAGACTTTATTGAGGAATTCTCCTGAAAATCTTTAATAGTATTTAAGATTTCTTTTTCTTCATTATAATTTGAAATAATTGTTATGATTTTCATTTCAATATTCTTGCGGGATTTCCAACTACAGTAATATTAAATTGTACATCTTTGGTAACTACAGCACCCACTCCAATTATTGATTTTTTTTCGATTTCTTTCCCCGGCAAAATAGTTGAATTAGAGCCAATATAGCACAATTCTGATATTTTTACTCTACCTAAAATAACAGCATTAGGTGCAATAGTTGTATATTTCCCAATTTGAGAATCGTGCATAATGTTTGCATAAGTATTAATCTTTACAAAGTCTGATACGAATACATTTGCAGAAATATTAACTCCGTTTTGTATGACTACACCCCTCCCAATTTTAGCATATTTTGAAATAGTTGCGTTTGGATGTATTAAATTACAAAATTTAAATTCAATATTTAAATAATATTCAATTAATTTTTTTCTTACTTCAGGAATGTCAGGTGTAACTATAATAGGGATATTCCCAAATTCCTTATATAAATAAGGAGCCATTTTATCGTTACCTAATATTCTATAACCGAGATATTGATCTTTTAGTTTATTATCAATTATTCCAATAATCTTCTTATTACAAATCTCACATAATTCAATTATTTCATGAAATCCACCAATCAAAATTATATCTTTATTATTCATAACATTTATAATATATTTCTCAAAGTTTTTGAAATATATTTTATTTCATTTGTGGTTAAATTATAAAACAACGGCAAAGTAATCTCATTATCAGTTACATACTCGGTTATTGGCAAATCAACCTTATATTTTTCATAAATTGAGAATCTATGAACAGCGGGATACTGGACACTTGTTTGTATGCCTGCTTCAGCAAGCTTTTGTCTTATTCTATCTCTTTTTTCAACATTACTGTTTTTAAGAACAATCGGGAAAATATAGTTTGTGGATTTATAAGGATGGTTTTTATAAAGAATAATTATATTATCAATATTTTCCAATTCTTTCAAATAAATTTGTCTGAGTTTTTCTCTTTTCTTTACATCTTCTTTTAATTTTTTAAATTGAGTTAAAGCCAAAGCACCTCTAATATCATCCATTCGGTAATTGTAACCTAATTCAATAACATCATATTTTGTAGCATGGCCTTTTGCTCTTTCGTAAGAAAGGCTGGTCATACCATGTGCTCTTAAAAGGTTTGCCTTTTTTGCATATTCATCGTTATTTGTAGCAAGCATCCCCCCTTCAGCACAAGTAATATTTTTATTAGAGAAAAAACTAAAACAGCCAATGTCACCAATAGTACCTAATTTATTACCATTGTATTCCGAATCAGGTGCGTGAGCAGCATCTTCAACAACAAAAATATTGTATTTTTTTGCCAATTCCATTATTCTATTCATATCACAGGCAAATCCGCCATAATGCATGGCAATTATTGCTTTTGTTCTGGAAGTTATTTTTGTCTCAATATCAGCAGGGTCAATAGAAAAATCTTCATAACTCGTTATATCAGCAAATACAGGTATTGCATTAACATATCTAACAGCATTCACAGTTGCTACAAAGGTTAAAGAAGGAACAATAACTTCATCGCCTTCTTTAATTCCTAAAATTTTTAAGGCAAGATGTAAAGCTGCCGTGCAATTTGTTACTGCTATTGCGTGTTTAATATTCAAATGTTTAGCAAACTCTTCTTCTAATTTGCTTACATTTGGTCCCATAGAAATCCATTTCGAGCGAAGAGTTTTTAATACGGCTTCTTCCTCTTCTTTGCTGTAATTTAAATCAAATAAAGGTATTTTATACATTGTATATCTCTGCTTTGTATTGTTTAAGATTTTCTTTATCAGAAAACCATTTGATGGTTTCTTTCAATCCTTCTTCAAGCGAATATTTCTGTTTCCAGTTTGTTAGCTTCTTCAGTTTTTCATTAGATCCAAATAATCTATACACTTCGCTTTTTTCAGGTCTAATTCGTAGTTTGTCACAAATTATTTTTGCTATTGGATTTATTAGATTGATTAATGTTTGAGCCAAATCTCCAATTGAAATTTCTGATTGTGTAGCAATGTTAATCTCTTCTCCAATTGTTTTATCAGATTTCGCAATTTCAATAAATCCATTAACGACATCCTTAACAAAAACTAAATCTCTTGTCGGCAAAAGGTCACCCAGTTTTATTTCTCTGTAATCATTAAGAAGTTGAGTAATAATAGTCGGTATTACTGCTCGAGCTGATTGACGGGGACCATAAGTATTAAAAGGCCTAACTATTGTAACAGGAAGTTCAAAAGAACGATAAAAAGATTCAGCAATACGATCTGCTCCAATTTTAGTTGCACCATAGGGTGATTGACCTTGGAAAGGATGTTTTTCTGTTATCGGGACAGATTGAGCAGTTCCATAAACTTCTGAAGTTGATGTTACCAGAACTCTTTCAGTTTCTAATAATCTTGCTGCTTGTAAAATATTTAGTGTTCCTTTTATATTAGTGTCTATATAACTATCTGGTGAATGGTAGCTGAATGGAATCCCTATAAGAGCTGCAAGATGAAAGACAGTATCAATTCCACCAATAGCTTTTCGAACACCATTAGGATCACGTATATCCCCTGAAAATATTTCAATCTTATCTTTAATCTCTTTTGGAAAAGTGTCAATCCATCCCCAGGAATTAAAGGAGTTATAATAAACAAATGCTTTTACTTTATAGCCAAGTTTTACTAGCTCTTCTGTTAAGTGTGAACCTATAAAACCATCTGCACCAGTGACTAATATATTTTTCATTTAAACACCCTTAAAATGTGTTTCATATATATCCTGTGCTTGTTCATAATCATTTAATCTCCCGATATCAAGCCAATATTCTTTCATTTCATATTTAGCAATTGGCAATTTGTTATTTAACATTTTTTTTATTAATGTATCCATACCAAAATAAACATCTTTGGGAAAAAGTTCGAATATCTCTGGTTTCATTACATAAATTCCAGCAAGAATATAGGTTACAATATTAGGTTTTTCCTGAATATCAGTCACATAGTTATCTTCAAAGAAAATATTTCCAAAAGCAAATGGAAGAACTTCTTTTTTAATTGAAATTGTAAGTAATGAATCAATTAAGTTTGAGAAATCATAAAACTTCTGAAAGTCAATGAGAGATAAAATATCACCATTCATTACAATAAATGGTTCTTTTAGTTCATCTCGTAAAAGCAATAATGGTCCTGCTGTTCCAAGTGGTTTTTCTTCTTTGCTTACTTTTAACTTTACACCATATCTCGATCCATTACCAAAAAAATTTTTAATATAGTCTGATTTATAATTTGTTGCTAAAAATATTTCATCAAAACCATATTTTTTCAATCTATCAATTTGGATTTCAAGAACAGATTTTTCACCGATAGGTAATAGGGGTTTTGGAATGACTTCCGTAAATGGTTTTAGTCTCGTTCCAAGACCACCTGCAAGTATTATTGCTTTCACCTTTTTTCCTCCAATCATAGAATTTCAACGAGTGAACTACAACCTATACAATCTCAAGTTTATTATAATGTTTCTTTAAGATATTTTGTAATAATTTTTTTCGATATATTGATAGTGATTTATCCAACTCTTCCTTCGCAATCTCAAATTCTTTTAAGTCTCTTTCAATAATATCAAGTCTTGGTTTATGATCTCCCTTTAACCTTTCTAATGCTTCTTTTCTGCTGATTTGACCCTCTAATATCATTCTACTATTCATTTCATCATGCTCAGTAAATCCAACTAAATTATATAACAAATAATTAATTAGAGGATAAGCTGCATCATCTATCCTCCAAGTAAAATTTGTATCCGGTGCACTTATCCAGCCCAATTCTTCTTTAATTGTATTTACAATCGTCTCTTCATCCCAATATATGTAATCATAGAAACCAATGTTGACTAAATCTTTGGGTTTTCTCATTACATCAAAGAAATATGTTAGTCCCCCGGTAAAATATTCATTAAATATTGAAAATTTATAGTTATAAGTGTTTTTCAGAAATTCTAGAAAATACAATAAAAGTAATTTTACACTATCAGCTTTAGAATAAGTTCCTCTACTATTTGGGAAAATTCCCCAATATCCTGTTCGCCAATTATCTGCTTCTACACTAGCGTTACCAACCATATTTCCTCCAAGCATCAGTGGAATATCATGATTAACAGCATATTTATACATCTGAAAATTCATAGTCTTATCACCGGCATTTAGAACTGGAATTATGGTGTTTATAGATGGTCTTTTAACCCAACCCCTAAATTTGATTTTTGTATTTCGTTTAGCGATTTCTATTCTCTTATTATTCCTTAATACAACATGTGGAACATTCAATTTATTAGTTATGACTTTTAAATTATACAATCCTTCTTCTAAAATAAAACCACTATCAACAGTAATTGCAATAGCTCTCATGTTATATTTTTTTACAATTTGATGCAGCACATATGAACTGTCCCGCCCCCCACTAACTGGAACTAATATATCATATTCCTTTCCCTTTCCCCTAAATTTTGATAATAATTCAATCAATTTTTCTTCACCAAAAGGATTCATCGGTTCGTATTCCTTACAATAATTACATACACCATTCTCATCAAACTGAATGCCTGGGAATGTTTCTGGTAAAATGCATTTTGTACATCTTTTCATAGTGTTGAAATAATCTTGTATATTTTCGTTATTTACTATCATTTTTTACCTTCCAAATTTTTTATTGTTTCACAAATATATTCAATATCTTGCTTTTTCAATCCAGATCCAGATGGCAAATATAATCCGTTGTCTGCAAGCCAATCAGAAACAGGATATTCACCATTACAATCACACCCATACTTTTTTAAAGAAGGTTGCCTGTGCATTCCAGTAAAAAACAACCTACTATCAATTCCATTCTCACGAAGTTTTATCATTAGCTCATCTCTGCTCATACCATACTCTTCAGGATTTACTACAAGTCCATTCATCCAATAGACATTCTTAGCCCATTCTTTTTCTGGTTGTAAAGTTATTCCTGCGACGCCTTTTAAATATCTCTTATATAATGAATTATTGTGTCGTCTCATTTTTACATATTTATCTGCTATTTCCACCTGTGCCAATCCGATCGCTGCATGAATATTTGACATACGGTAATTAAAACCAATATCATTATGGATGTAACTGCGTTCTCCTTTTAATGGAAAACACAAATTCTTGTAATATCTACATTTTTCAGCAAGTTCATCGTTATCAGTTACAACCATCCCACCCTCGCCAGTAGTAATAATCTTATTAGCATAAAAACTGAAAATTGCTATATCTCCAAGTGAACCAGTTTTTTCCGTAATAAAGTCATTGTTGGATTCATAAGTTATCCTCGCACCATGAACTTCTGCGGCATCTTCAATTATTTTAAGATTATATTTCTTAGCTAATTTCCATATAGGCTTCATATTACAGGGATGTCCATAAATATGCACAACCATTATTGCCTTTGTTTTCTCAGTGATTTTTTCTTCAATTTTTGTTGTGTCAATATTCCATGTTTCAGATTCAGCATCAACAAAAACTGGCATTGCTCCAGTATAGCATAAAGCAAATGCTCCATAAATACCATTAAAATCAGGAATTATTACTTCGTCACCTTTAACAATTCCGAGAGCAACAAGAGCCAGATGAAGAGCAACTGTTCCATTACATACGGCAATACCATGCTTTACTTCACAATATTTCGCAAATGCGTTTTCAAATGCGGGAATGTACTTTCCGGCAGAAGATATCCAGCCAGTATTAAGAGCATCTAAAACATACTTTCTTTCATTGCCAAGCAAAGCAGGCTCACAAACAGGTATCATTCCTTAACCTCCAAGATTATTTTATCATTATCTCTCCCAGCATAAGGACCTTGCTTTATTTCAATCATTTTGGTGTCTTCTAAAAATTCAAACCCATGTCCACCAGACAATAACATTATTAAATCCCCATCAGTCAAAATTACTTCATTAATTTTTTGTGATATTTTATTGTAAAAATTTACCTTCATATTTCCTGCAACTATATAGAGAACTTCTTGATTTTTTGTAATGACTTTATTTTGCGGTCTGTGAATATGCGGTTTGAGAATCTCCCCTTTGTTCAGATTCATATATCCAACTTGCAAAAAATCTTCAGGTGAACCAAAAAACTTTTTCCCATCAACTTTAACACTTTTTCTGATAATGTAAGCTAATCTTTCGTTATTATATTCAATCGTTTCTATATTCATATATTTAATCCTGGTAATTTTTTAAATGGCTATATTCTTTAATCCGCCAGCTGGCAGATAAATTTTGTGTAACTCAGAGCATCTTTCACAGCTGGCATTCCAAATGCCCACAGCTGTCATTCCTCCCGATATACATTGGGAATCGGGAATCCATATAGCGGGGAAGACGCAGTAAAAGACAGGTTGTAAGGAATGGATTCCCACTTTCGTGGGAATGACAAGCAGAGAAGTGAAAATGACAAGCAAATGGCTATAATGGCATTAGTATCAAAAATGTAATACTTTTTCTTCATTTATTCTTACTTTGCTGAACTAAGAGGATACCCAATATTTTTTATTCATCTAACTTTAATTTCCGTGATAATACCTTTCTTTCATTGGGATAATTTTGTGCATCCCAGGGAAAATGTTCCCCCTTTTTCCATCTCTGCCAACGCTCCAAATCCTTTTCTACCATTATTCTAACCAAATCATCAAATTTTGTTTTTGGCTGCCAGCCAAATTTTTCTTTTCCTTTTGTAAAATCACCTCTAAGATATCTTACATCGACCGGACGCATATATCTTTTATCTATATGAACATAATCTTTCCAGTTAAGATCAAGCATGCTAAATGATTTTTCTACAAATTCTTTAACCGAATGTGTCTCATTAGTCGCAATCACATAATCATCCGGTTCTTTCAGTTGTAAAATCTGCCACATAGCTTCTACATACTCAGGAGCATATCCCCAGTCCCGTTCTGCATTTGTATTGCCCAATTCTAAACTATCTTCCAACCCCAGTTTGATTTTCGCCACAGCATTAGTTATCTTTCTGGTTACAAATTCTAATCCTCTCAAGGGTGACTCGTGATTAAATAGTATACCATTACAGGCAAAAAGATTGTATCCTTGTCTATAAATTTTAACAATATGATGAGCATACAATTTAGCGGCTGAATAAGGGCTTGAGGGAGCAAAGGGTGTTTCTTCATTTTGCTGGGGATGAGCATTGTCACCATATAACTCACTGGTAGATGCTTGATAAAATTTTGCTTTGGGACAGTTTTTTCTCATTGCTTCTAACAAACGAGTTACTCCTAAACCTGTAACCTCACCAGCCCCGATTGGCTGCTCAAATGAAGCTCCTACAAAACTCTGTGCAGCAAGATTGTATATTTCATCGGGTTTTGAAATCTGTACAGCTTCTATTAAAGAAGAACTATCTATTAAATCACAGGGTATCAATTCTATATTATCAAAGACATTTAGGTATTGTAATCTCCAAAAATTTGGTGTAGAAAGCCTTCTGTAAGTTCCAAATACTTTATATCCTCTTTTTAACAAAAATTGAGATAGATATGCTCCATCCTGTCCCGTAACTCCTGTAATAAGTGCTCGTTTCATAAAAATCCTTTTATAATTTTATTTTTTTCTGATATTTCTTAAATTTCCACCCATTTATACTTTTTAACAGCAGGCAATCTATTTTTCTGTCCACTAATGACTTTGGGATGTACTAAACATTCTTTAACAGTAATCTCAGGGAATATCTTTTCTCCAATACCGTTTTTAATAAAAAAGGCATTATATCCTAATCTATTGCATCCTACCAATCTATATCCTTTTTCTTTTGCTAACTTCACAATCGCTGGCAACGAGGCACTACAATAATCTGGGTGGATATCATATCTACAAAAATCAGGTTTATAAGGGATGGTAACAGATTTTTCGCCCCAAATATCCTGATATTCCGCTACAACAACTCTTGGTTTTACAACTTCCAATGCTTTCCATATCCAATAATCAACTCCATCGATATCAAGTGAAAATAAATCTATCCCCCCCATCAATATATAATTGAGATAAACCTTCTTTAACTGTTTCGTTAACATTTTCTGCTGTAATCCATTGGTGGACAACAACAGGAGAAAAAACTGCGGTGTCAGGATGTGATTTGAAAAATGCTTTTGCGTTTCGAGATTCTCTATCATTACCACAAATTAACAATCCAGTCCATCCATTATTCAATATTAAATTAGTAGTGTTTGCATTATAAGTTGAAGCAAAGGCTATATCAAGGCACACTTTATTTGTTGTCCCAATCAATGAGAAAATATAATGCAAAATTCCATCTTCATCTGTTTGAGAAAAGACTCGCCAACCTGCTTCTGATATTTTAGGTAATGGAAGTTTTTTAGATAGATTGGTTTGATAATGTAATTGTAGCAGTTTTTGAGAAATTTGAGAATTTCTCGTTTCTTGTTGTAATTCTCTTGCCATTCCGGAAGAGGAAAAAACCTTTCTAACTAGTTTTTTTACTTTTGTTTTTATAAACATATAGTCTCCTTTTATTCCATTTATTCCTTTAAAATTTAAAGTGTTATCTTTTGTTGATTTTATTTTCTTTTTGCAACAATAGAAATATTCCAATCATCAATGTTGGGTTGCCTTGAAGAATCCATAAACGGATTGTTTTTCTAACTCAAAAACAAAATTAACTTCATTATCGTAATCTTTATCTCTATAGTATGAATCATAGAAATCTGCATATTTATCAAATACTTTCATTCTGGCAATTCTCCAACCTTTTTCTAAATATCTTTTATAAGTTTAAGCACACCATCAAAACCCTTTCTGAAATCACCATGCTTTTTGTAGCATTCCACAGCATTATGACTGTAATGGTTGTAGTCTAAGAATATCTTCTCTATTGCAATTTTAACTTCCTTCTCTGAATTTACACAGATACCACATTTTTCTCCTTCAATTAAATCTACCAAGCTTGGAAAATCCATTGTTATTACAGGTAATCCACAGCGTAAGTACTGCCATATTTTCCCTGATGCTTTACTCATTTCAAATATTCCTTGATGCCAATTTTCATAAAGTGCTAATCCAATATCTGCTGAGCCTATCAATTCATCCAGCTCGGTATATGGGACCATCTTGTCAGATAAAACAACATGTTTCCCGTAACATAATGGGCGAAGTTCGTCCAAATAATCTTTCTTGCCTTCACCATGAATTATAAACACCCACTCTTCTGGCCAGTCATATGCGACTTGTGCTAATTTTTTTGACATTGTCCAGTCACCAATTCCTCCAGCCATCAAAATAAGTCGTTTATCTTTTGGAATAGCAAATCTTCGCTGTAGATAGTTGCTTTTAGTTCTGTGAGAAGCTCCCATAATAAAAGAATTTGGCACAAAAATTAGTTTTGCTTTGGAAATACGATTTTCTTTTTCCAATCTTTCACCACGAACTGTATCTTGAATGATAGTAGCAATCGTTTGTCTATGACCTAAAATTTCCAGTCTTTTTTTTAAGCGAGACTTCCAACTCAAAGCATCTTTCCAATAAAAAAGCTCCAGTGAATAGTATATTACTGGTATATGTAACAATTTTCCTATAATAGTTGCTACAATTAAACCATTTTGGTCAATTCCAATTAAGCAATGGTATTTCCTTCTATTTATAATACGAAAGGCTGAATAAATATATCTAATAAATTTTGAACCACGCAAACTTATAATATTTCTTGAAGATGCAGGATGAAAAGCAATATTTAGAGAAGGAAAAACAGGAAGGGGTAATATTTGAGATGTAACAGTAAAAATATCAACAAAAAAACCGTTTTCAGCAAGAGTTTCTATCATGCTAATAGTACTTGGAGACTTTGCGATATGACCAAAAAATGCAAAAATAGCGATCCGTTTCATAGAGTTATCCTTGTTAACAGACTTTTTAGCAATCATATATCACTACCTTGTTCCAATGGTAATTCTCCATTTTTACCCAGATAGTTTTCTCGTAGAACCCATTCAAGAAGTTTGTGGATATTTCTTTGCTTTTGATTGGTTACTATATTCATCCAGAAACTTTTCATAAATATTTATATAATGTCTCCATATCTTTTTATTTTTTTTACACCATTCAACCGTTTCGTGTAATCCTTCCTTTATAGAATATTTTGGTTGCCATCCAGTATATTCTTTTATCTTTTGAATTGAAGAAAAGTAATGAAAATTTTCACCTTTTCTGTATTCTAATGCTCCTAAAATTAGTTTATCCGTTTTAATTTCTTCTTTTAAAATTTCTACTATTTTTTTTATTGTGAATTCTTTTCCAGTTCCAATGTTAAAAACGTTTTCCCTAATTATTTTGTCTCTATTTTCAGATAGGACTAAAAAAGCAGCAGCTACATCTTTCACATAAATAAAATCTCTAGATTGTTCGCCGGCTGTTAATTTAATTTCTTTATTTTCTAAACTCGAAAATATTAATGAAGGAATTAACATTTTAGAAATTTGTTTTCCACCATAAACTAAAAACGGTCTCACAGTTATTATGGGTTTATTATAAATAGTCTTAATCATATTACAAAAAATTGTTGCGGCTGCTTTTGATGCAGAATAAGGTGATACAGGATTTAATTTTTGCCTTTCATGAAAAGGAGCTTGATTATTACCATATTCTTCAGATGTTCCAGTATTAATAAATAAATAATAATCAAGATCATTTAAGGAATTTAATAAATTTACAGTTGCTTTTAAATTAATATCTATCATTTTATTTAAATAGGCTAAATCACGATTCGGATTTACATAACCAGCTAAATGAAAAATTATATCTGGCTCCAATTCCTTTATATATCTATTTAATTTTTCTTGATCAAACAAATTTATGTAATCGATTTTGAATTTTTTATAATCTATTCTCCAATCAAATTCATTATTGAGGGTCAAACAGTTTACATTATAGCCTTTTTCTAATAATAAATTTACAATATAAGAACCAATAAAACCTGTTCCGCCTGTAACTAAAAACTTTTTATTCTGGAGTTCCATTTTTCTAAATAATATTCTATCTGAGATACATCGTAACTGTAACGCATATTCTCATTTTTATACCAATCAACTGTTAGCTTGGTGGCTTCATCTATAGTTAGTACCGGAAACCATCCTAAATAGTTTCGGACTTTACTTGTATCCAGACTTAATAGTTGTGCTTCGTGAAGTTTATTAGTTATATTATTCACCAATTTTAATGACCCAGTTCCCCAATGTTTAACAACTTTTTTTACTAATTCTTTTACTGTAATAATAGATGAATAGTCAGCTCCAAAATTCCAAGCACCGCTATATTTCTGTTTATGAATATACATTTTTGAAGCCAGTAAAAGATATCCATATAATGGCTCAAGCACATACTGCCATGGTCTAACTGAATTTGGAGAACGGATTTCAATAGGCTTATAATTCTTCAAAGCTTTGATACAATCAGGAACTATTCTATCTATTTGCCAATCTCCGCCACCAATAACATTTCCTGCTCGTACGGAGGAAATGGCTTTATTTCTATCATTAAAGAAAGATTTTCTATAGGCATTAGTAATAAGTTCAGAGCATCCCTTGCTTGAACTGTAAGGATCATAACCTCCAACAGGATCGTTTTCCCTATATCCCCAAATCCATTCTTTATTTTCATAACACTTATCACTAGTAACATTAATAATAACTTTTACAGAATCATTTGTTCTACAGCATTCAAAAAGATTAACGGTTCCTCCTATATTTGTATCATAAGTTAGCTTTGGTTGCTTATAAGATAACATCACTAACGGTTGAGCAGCTAAATGGAATACAAATTCAGGTTGATATTTGTTAAATACTTCTTTTAGATTTTGATAATCTCTAATATCTCCTATAATATGAGTAATTTTATTCTTTAGACCAGTAACCACAAAATTGTCCTTTTTTGTATACGGCTCTAAGGCATAACCAATAATATTAGCGCCCAATTCCTTCAACCAAATACAAAGCCATGAACCCTTAAAACCCGTATGACCTGTAACTAAAACATTCTTATTTTCATAAATATCATCAAAATTTCCATTCATATTACCAAACCTTCCAAAATGCTTTATTTTCTGCCCACAATTTATTTAAATATACAACATCCCTTTCATGATCCATACATTCCCATTTTCCTGAATGCTTATAAACCATAATTTCTTCTTCTCTTGCTAATTCTTCGAGCGGACCTTTTTCAAAATCACAATTATTATTTTCTGTTAAATATTCTAACATTTTTCTATTAAACACCATAAAACCACCATTTATTAACCCTTGCGATGTTTGTGGTTTTTCCTCAAAAGATATTACTCTATTATCTTTTTCTAATAATTCTCCAAATCTGGCTGGAGGATGTACCCCTGTAATTGTAACGCTTTTATTATGTAATTTATGGAATTTTACTAATTCATTTACATCTATATCAGCAACTCCATCTCCATAAGTCACCATATTAATATCATCAAGATATTTTTCTAATCTTTTAATTCGTGCTCCCTTAAGAGTATCTATACCAGTGTCTATCAAAGTAACATTCCAATCCTGTTCCTCATGGTCTGAAAGAACTTCAATCTTTTTATTACCCAGATTGACTATAAAATTATTATTATAAATATCATAGTTTTTGAAGTACTCTTTAATTATTTCACCTTTGTAACCAAGACTAATTATAAAATCATTATAACCATAATGGGAATATATTTTCATTATATGCCAAATGACTGGTTTGCCACCTATTTTTATCATCGGTTTTGGAATGGCTTCTGTAATATTACCAAGACGAGTTCCATAGCCACCAGCTAAGATTATTGTTTTCATTTTGGCAATTCTCCATTTTTACCCAGATAATTTTCTCGTAGGACCCATTCAAGAAGTTTGGGGTCTTTTTTTACTTCTGATTGGTGATAAAGAAAACCTTCTTGTCGCATTTTATTAATTTTATTTCTTATATCCCGAATTTCCTTGGGTTCATTTGGTAAAATGTAATTCTTAATCCTTCCGATAATCCATAGAATCTTATGGATTACTTTCTTTAGAAAAGTTATCAGCAATTTTTCTTTTTTTGATTCTGTATTTAAAAAACTTAGATTATGTTTTCTTCGTATGTTCATGAAAGATGATCCAATGCCCTGATAATAAGCTCTCCAACAGAAATAATCAATCGTCATTCTTGACTTTGGTACTATATGATATATCTTAACTTTAGGATTATAAAGGGTTTTTCCGACTTTTACAATTTTATGAGCAACACCAGTTTCTCCACTTCCTTGAAATTTTTTATACTTTTCAGGCAAGTAATCCGGATAAGTCCCACCTATATCAAGAAGAATTTTTTTCCTTATAGAATAATTACACCCATATACATAATTAGGGGGAATATACTGTATCTCTTCACCAAAATCTAATAAACTAAGAAATCCATTACATTTTCCAAATTTTGTTGTTTTCAAAAAATATTCAATCCATTCTGGTGGTTCAACTTCATATTTTGGGATACAGGGTCCACCTACCAAGACAACTTTTTTATCAGAAAAGGATTCTGCTATCCCTTTCAACCAATTCTTTGTAACTAAGGAATCATCATCAATATAACATAATATCTCACCTTTTGCTTCATCACATCCTTTATGACGAGCAGTCATTAATCTGTGAGAACCACAAAAAATATACCGTAAATTTTTAATCTTACCCTGAGATGACAAAGTTATCTCTTTTGTATCATCTGTTGAACCATTATCAATTATTAAAACCTCAAACAAATCTGGTTCAAATGATAATTGTGACAAATGAGACAGGCATTGTTTAAGTTTTGACGAGTGATTGAGAGTCGGTATAATAATTGAATATTTAATGTTTGTGCCATTTTTCATAATTTCTATATCTCTTTAGACTTTCTGTAATTTGTATTATTTAAAACCAAATCAGGTTTCATTTTATTCACACAAGCAATTATAGCAAATAAAAACCAATACATTAACATAAAGCTTGTTTGGTTTTGATAACTACGAGCATATTCACCTATAAGTAGTGGTAAAAAGAGAGAGAAAAGGATAATTGGTAGAATTCTCTGTAAAGCTCCTTTTAACCTGATATTTTTGTAGAGGTCACTTAAAAGCCTGAAATAAAAAAAGATATAGATAAGAAAACCTAAAATGCCAAACTTTATGAGCATATCAAAATATAAGGAATGCCAACACATTTTATTACCCTTTACACCTATTATATTGAGAGGTCCCACGCCAAATAATCCCGCAGTTTCTATAACATTATTAAATTCTGTAATATAGGGTCTGTTTAAAAACCTATCTATGTCACTTGTATATCGTATTGATTGCCCAATCTCTGCACTTTCAGAAACTCTTTCAAGAAGAAAGCTTCCTTGTATTTGATTTTGAATAAATGCAAAAACAATAAATATTGAGATAATAATAAGTAACTTTTTACCAAGCCTAACTCTTTTCTTAAATGAGATCAAAGAGACAAAAATAATTACAAATAAAAAAATGATTATTAAAAATGCACGGGTACCGGTTGATATTGCCATTGGTATTGAAATGGCAATTGCAATAAATGGTATTAATTTTCTCTCTAATTTTTTTTGTGATGAGAGGATTAATAAGAGTGAAAAGATAATAATAAACATAAAATATTCAGATTGCAGCCCATATTCTCCAGTATATCCGGCAAATCTAGAAAGGAAATTATATGTAGAACCTCCTCCAGCATATACGGTTCGTAGAAAAAAGGGTAAATTTAGGTGGTAAACAAATGACCCTATCCATGTTATAAATACATAAGACAAGGATAATACAAATACCCATATATAATTTAGTATATCTTGATGAGTTTTTGCTTCGTTAGATATTAGTATATATAACATAATTGCTGCTGTAATATTCATCATATATCGCATTAATGGCATACCAATAGAAGTAACACTATAAACTAATGTTAAATCAGAATAATCTTGTCTTATGGCTAACATAAATAAACTTATTATTATAGAAATGATAATTAGCAATATGTATTTTCTATAATGAATATTTTCCCAAATATTTTCATTAAGTCTTAGTTTTGCATAGTAATAGCCCAAAAAATACCCGACAACACAAAATCCTGATGCACCGACACCTCGTAAAACTATACCTTCAAATGGTATTAAAAATATCAAAAGATACAGTCCTCTCTTAGATTTTTTTAACCCAAATAGGAAAAATATCCCTGCTATAAATATAGGTAGAAACTTGAAAACCTTTGATATTAAATATGACAAATTGTTAATCTCCTAACAATAAAGTTACTGCACGACGAATAGTTATTAAACTATTCTCTTGAATAACTTTTGTCCTTTCTTTTAACTGTCTTACTATTTCGTCTCTATTTTTCAATACTCTTTCAATGACATTCCAAACTTTGTCAAATTTTACTTTATCCATATCTTCTGGAATAAAGCAGTAGGGTAAATCATATAAATCCATAACTCCTTTGAGTTTTGTTTTTTGATATACTCCATTAGCAAGCCCAATGCAAGGAACGCCCATTGAAGTAGCAAATACATTAAAATGATAACGGGCTCCAATAGCAATATTTCCTACACCTATTAGACTTTTATATTGAATCGCATCATATTCCTTTTCAATAACCAAAGCTCTCTCTTTATGCTTCATTTTATTTTTAATCTGTATTAATAAAGGACGATCATCAGATGAAGTAGCATAATCAGTAGGTACTAAAAGAATTTTTGCTTTATACTTTTCTACTAATTGGTCTGCTATTTTAGATAAAAGCTCAACTTCCTTATTAAATTCATCAATATTTTTCTTTCCCATAGCTTTTAAATATCCATTCATATTCATTACAACAATAAGATTTGCCGAAAGATTTGCCCATTCTGCTCCATTATTTTCTAATATTAATTTTTCTGTTTCCCTTTGTGATAAAAAAGACAAACCTATTGCATCATCAGCTGTATCCTGCATAATAGGTTTAGTAATGCCAATTTCTGTTACCCGTTGGAAAGAAATACCTCTATCTCGGAAAGTTAAGGTATCTACCTTATTCAATGCTTTTTTCACAACAAATGCATGGATTTTTTTGGTTATAGGACCTATAGTTTGACCTGATAATATTACAGGTAAATCTAACATGGATGCAGTTAAAATAGTTAATGTCTGTTTATACAATTCCCCATAAAGAAGAGAATTTATATTTCCTCCACCATTATTGAATAACAAATCTGCGTTTGAGATTTCATTTATAATATCTTTTGCTGTTTTAGCTATTGGAAGAATAATTTTGTAATTATATAATTTTACAACTATTAAAAAATATATCCACCTGAAAAAATATATCAATCTGCTGGGATATATTTTATTAATTATTTTCCCAAATATTCCAAGTTTACTGCTTGTTAATTTGGATATCAACAATGGAATTTTATTCAAATAAGCGTTTATGTCATAAATAGAGCGTTCCTTATGATAGGCAGTTGTATATGCCGGATTTGGAGAAAGCATTAAAATATCTAAATTTGGTATTGCCTTTCTCATATTATATATAACTGCTTGTGGCATTGCTTCATCACCAATGTCCCGCCAACTAAAACCACCAATAATGACAATTTTTTTATTTTTTGAATCCATCTAGTATTTAACTCCTTAATAATTATTTCTCATTTTTTGATTTTCTTAAAAATACTTTTAATTTTTCTTATCACTTTATTTTTAAAATTTTTGATTTTTTTATACACTATCTGTTGAGTATAAAATATCTTAATTATGTTATCAATAATCGGAAAAGATATATGAAAATTACATATCATAATACGAAATGCTGGTATTAATTCTTTAACATGGATTTTTCTTTTTAATATTAAGTTATCATATAATGGGATTTTTCTTCCCAACAATTTCCATAAATCTAACCTTGGAGAAATATTATTTACATTTCTTAAGTCTTGATCGCGGATTAGTTCTTCAACACTCATATCTGATTTTTCAATATATCCTTTTTGAAACATATTCTGTAATAATTCAATAGCCTGCCTTGAGCGAGTTATTACGGTAGCTGCTCCTTTCATATCAATCTTATATTTTTGCCAGTTATCACCAACAGAGAAATCGGCCATTTCTCCAGTTTTATCATAGCATAACCAACACCGCACAGGAATAAAAAAGTTAAGAAAGGCACATCCCCAATATGTCCAATGTAAATGATGCACAAAAATTTCCCTATTATCCTTCAGCAAAAAGCGTAACCTCCCTGGCTTCCCATTGCCCCTATAATCGATATGCTTCAAATCTTCAAATTGAATATTATTTTTATACATAAGGAATTCCGTTGCGCGCCTTGAAGGCATATGATGACAAAAAAGAGACAGCGTTACAACTATACGTTTTGTTAATTTTAAATATTGTTGTTGCGCTAAACGTAACCCTTCAATATGGCAAGGTAATCCTACATAGGCAAGCCTCTTCCCTTCACACTCATCAGATAAGCATTTTTTTAAAATTGTGTTTAACGCGGTAGGTGCGTATTTGGATTTCTGAGATTGGAACAAATCATTTTCATTATAAGCAATATATGGAACTACATCAATAGGATCATTTTGATCCATTTTTGTCACAATCGCAGCATCGATTAATTTTTCCGAAAATAGGTATCTTAATATAGAAGTTATCATACCGCCAGATGCACCTCTTTTACGAATATAATCATTAGTTGAATATGCCCTAAAAATACCATTATATGCTCCAAAGAGTGGGTGTATTTGTAAGTCATCCTTTCTATTAATTCTATACTTGTTAATATCTACTTTAAATCCTGGGCAACATTGCACACACAATCCACATTCATTACAAAGAAATCCATCAATAATCGGCACATAAATTCCCTTTGAGTAGTTCAATTCCATATTGATTGCATTTTCAGTGCAAATACCTGCACAAGTTCCACACATCGTACACAAATTATTTTCCACAACAAAGTTTATATTTTTTTTACTCATTAGATTCTTTTGTTTTTAATAATAATTTCTTTTACAATAAGTATCTGCTCCTTTGATAATTTCCATATTACTAATAGATAGGTTGCTCCTGAAATTGCGATTAATAACATTAAAGAGAGAAGGGTATAAGTACTTTTGAAGAAAAATGTCTGAAAAAGAAAACCAACTGCAAACATAACTATAGAAGCAAAAAATGCTTTATAAAAAACTTTTAGTGATTGGAAGAAATTAATTTTTAATTCCTTGTTTTCAAAGTAGGTTCTAAGACCAACAAAAAATATTAAAGCAGTAATCACTCTTGCTATTAGAAATGTTTTCAGACCGAATTGAATAAAAAATAACCATAATGGAATATAAACTGCTGTATTCATTAATAATATTTTAGCTGGTATATTAGGTTTTCCGATAGACCTTAACATAGGATCCATTAATGCCCATAATTCGCTTATTCCTATAATCGACATTATTGCCATTATAAAAGAGATCCCTTTCCACTTTTCTCCAAGGAGTAATGTTTCAAAATATGGGCTAACAAGTATAATCCCAGCCATAAGAGGGAAAATAATAATACTTATATATTCTTTTAATTTTTTGTAAAACTTTATTATGTCTTCTTTTCTTTTTAATGAACAAAATTTTGAATAGAAAACAGGTAAAATAGGGATTATTAATAATCCAAAAATCCTTTGGTCAAGGTCATATCCAGTTTTATATAGTCCTAATTCTTTAGTGGAAAGAAACTTCCCAACTATTAAATTATCACCTTGAATTAGCGCCCATCCCATTATTGAAGTAAAAATAACATATAACCCAAATTTAATAATGCCTACATTTTCTTTATAATTAAAATTAAATTTTGGTTTCCATTCACTTTTCCACCACAAAATAATAACAGCCAGAATATCTGACACCAATTTTCCTGCAACTAATGCCCATACGCCATACCCTAATGAAGCCAAAGGAAGAGTGACTATTAGCTGGGAGCCAATAGGAACAATTTGTCGAAAAAATATTGACTTGAAGTCCATATTCTTCTGCAACATTGCTAATTGAACATCCCCAAAAGCATGGATAATCATGCCAAGAGATAAAATTGATACAACTAATTGAGATTCTGGATTATGAAAAAATTGTGCTATTGCTGAAGATGAAAAAAGTATAATGAGATAAAAAACACTACTCATTACTAAATTAAAACTAAAAATAAAGTCTGCAGTTCTATAGATCTCCTTTTTATTCCCTTGTTTTTGAATTAAAGCAGTAGTAAAGCCACTTGCTAAAAATCTCTGTAAAAATGATATCACAATTGTAGCAATAGCAATAAGTCCATAAGCTTCAGGGCATAGCAAACGCGCAATATAAATGGTTATTAAAGGACTTACAACTTGGGGGAGAATATGCCCAAGAGTTGACCATTTTAGAGCATGTAAGGTGGTATTTTTTTTCATCATGTTATCTTGTATCGGTTATTCTAAAATTCTTTCACATTCAATCATCCCAATGTTATAGCATTTACATTATGATAATATATTTTTCAGTTTTTGCTTGAATTAAATCCAATATACTCTTATTTTCTATCATAATTCCAGTTCTTTCATTGTCTTTTTATACTCCCCCCACTGCCCAACATCAATATAAGATTTTTCAGATACAGGAAATACTCCAACTTTTTGGTTATTTTCCTTCAATTCTTTTATCAAACTTGTAATATGATAAAATCTATTTTCAGGGATAAATTTTAGCACAGAAGGTTCTAACAAGTACATACCTGCATTAACTAAAAAATTATATTCTGGTTTTTCTCTGATAATTTCCAATTCTTCACCTTTTTTTATTTCAGTTCTATTGCAAACAAAGGTCTAAATAAAATTCAATAACTCGGAGAATTTTAATATTTCGTAATCTGCTTTTGTTTTAACTTTTAAATAATTATTATATTCAACAACCTTCAGACCAATTTTTTTAGCTCCGTCAATTTCATCTTTATCGTGTGCAACAAATAAGACCTCATTTTTTCTAAGATTAAAATTCTTTAAAGCATTATCAAAAATATTTTGATTAGGTTTCATAAAACCGGTTTCTTTTGAAGTAATAACTTTATCAATAAATTTGCTGATCCTAAATTTCCTTAATAAGTTTTCTCTAACAAATTCTTCACCTTTCTCATTATCGGTAATTACAATATTTTTAAATTCATTTCATAATTAGCAGCTTTTCTTTCATTGAAATAAGTCTTTTTTCTCTCTCATTTATATTCATTTAGGTTTTATAAGATACTTAAATTACTTTAGTTAAAATGCAAGATGAATTGTAATTTTTTAAGTTTTTAATTCTTCTAAGATATTCCACCTGATTATAGCATCCTCATATATTTTTTTATTTGAAACTGAATTTATGACTTTATAAATATACTTAGGGCTAATCCCATTTGCTGGTCTTTTCCAAGTCAAATCATCCTCTTCAATCTTTTTTCCTTTTGGAATCTCTCTTTTTGCAACGAGGCTTCTCCTAGCGCTTTCCCGGGATCTTTGTTCTGATAATAAAGAGTGTTTATTAAAATCACCCATTATTTTATAATCGCTGCTTAAAATAGAAATGAATTTCTTTAGATCTTCTTTATCCATTGAGTGATAATGATCATTTCCAGAAAGAGTTTTATCAAATGTAAAATGCTTTTCAATTATCTGAGCTCCTAAAAGAGTAGCAATTTCACATACTTTCATATCGTTTGGAAGTGTATGATCAGAATATCCTATAATTTTATCGGGAAATTTTCTTTTTAAATCCAATATCATACCAAGATTTGCATTCTCATATTTTGTAGGATAATTAAGAATACAATGTAATAAAGCTAATGGATTCCCATAATTTTCAATCCACTCAACAGCTTCTTGAATTTCATAAAGATATGAAGCACCAGTTGATAATATTATCGGTTTGTTGAATTTACAGATATACTCAATAAATGGCTTATTAGTAATATCAGATGAGGAAATTTTAAAAACACCCATTAAATCATTAAGAAATTTTGCACTTTCAATATCAAAAGGTGTGCTTATAAACTCAATATCTATTTTATCGCAACATTTTTTTAATTCTTCAAATTCCTTTTTCCAAAATTTATCATGTTTTTTAAAAAGTTTATACTGGCTTTCAGTAGGTTCTTTTGTCATGTCCCAATATGCGGGAGAGTTTTTTGATGCAAGTGTTTCTGCTTTATAAGTTTGAAATTTTATTGCATTTGCACCTCCTTCTTTGGCTTCATTAATTAATCTTTTTGCTAGGTTCATTGAACCTTCATGATTAACACCCGCTTCAGCAATTATATAAGGCATTTTTAATGAATAATCACTATGTTTATACTTAAAAAAAACATCTAATATTTTCATAATTAATAAATATATCCTTTTATTTTCTTTTGTTCAATGTTTGAATTAATATTTTTAATTTCTGGATGTGAATCTAAATAATTGATTATTTCATCTAAATTCAAAGGCTTCTGATTATAGCAATTGTTATAAATATGGCTTACTAACAAATAATCTTCTTTTGTATCTATACTTAATCGAAGTTCTGGCCTGTTATATAATTCACACGCCACAACATTTTGTAATTTGAATTGATCTGGCTTATTTTTAATATAAAGAGTAACATGTTCTCTGTCATCCATATCTACTGCATTTCTCCAAACTTTTTCTAATGTTCCTCTATTTATAACTTCAAGGTCCATCCCACGTGGGAATGTTCTCATTAAGTTATTTGAAGTATAATCATATTTGCTATTTAAATGAGCATTAATTACTTTTTTTATAATATTAGTATCCATACATGGATTATCTCCAGTAATTCTAATAATTACATCGGCATTGGTTTTAATAGTCGCTAAACGAAACCTGTCTAAAACATCATGAACTGACCCTTTTATTATTTTAATATTATTTTTTAACGCAAAATTCTCAATTTTATCATCATTTTCTAAAGTTGTTGCAACAATAATTATATCATCTATTAAAGATACACTTTTTAAGATTTGTGTAATATGCCATAAAACAGGTTTCCCGGCTAATGGTTTTAAAACTTTCCCTGGTAATCTCTCAGATCCCATTCTTGCTTGAACAACAGCCACGATTTTCATTTATTTATTTCTTACATTCAAGTAATAAGTGCAACACACATTATTTATTTGAATACTCATAAAATACTTCATACGGTGTTTTGTATTTTAATAATTTTCTTGGTCTATCATTCAATTTATTTTCAACGATTTG